>PJEL010004952.1_pt1 | contig 10809 bp, 17 predicted proteins | sample 1853271 | NCBI WGS metagenome assembly PJEL01 (sample SAMN08108733, study PRJNA415343) | Invertebrate metagenome, whole genome shotgun sequencing project. | host: Globobulimina | place: Sweden: Gullmar Fjord | collected 2015-08 | reverse complement strand
CCCTATGAACAACCCACATGCTTTACCTGAAATAATCAACCGCCAAACTGAGCTTGAGCAAATCCACAAGCGTGATGCCAGCCCGCTCAGCAACCTCACCACTGAGCTGCAAGCCCATGGCTTTGCCATTTGGGTTACTGAGGTTATGCACCTTGGCAAAATTGATTATTACCACAGTGAGAATGAGTTAACTTTTACGGATTACGATGAGGCACGCGCATGGCTCAAATTGCATGAGGTGCGTTTGCGCAAGCACCTTGCAACGCGCATAAGTAACAATGATAAAGCCCGCTTTGATTCTGTTGAGGTTGAGCATGAGGGTGGCACACGCACTGGCGCTGATATGATTGATAATTGGCTTGTGAGTGATGTGCGTGAGAAAAAGGGCGAGGATGTGTTATATAACCGCTATAAGATAAAACGGCTGATTGTTAAGCTGCCCCGCTAAATTCAATATATTTTAATAATGGTTGCCATGTGCAGCCATTATTTTTACACTGAGTAAAAACCCAGCGAAGTTTTTATATAACCCTTGGAGCAAGTGAATGCTTAAAACTAAAAACCCCACCCCTAATGTGCCAATGACTGCCTCACAGGCTGCCATTGTGCAACGCTTACTTTTAGCCGAATTACACGCCACTGCTGTGCAAATTAAAACGCACGGAAAAAACCCCAGCGTTGATGCCCACCAGCGTGATGTTGCTGCGCTAAAAGTCTCAACTGAATTGGTAATAAAGGAATATGGCAAACAAAAACCCACCAACTAACCTGCAAGCAATGCTTGCTTGGGTAACATTCGAGCAAGCACGCACATGGCAGAAAAAGTGCCAGTGCAGCAGTTATATTATTGAGATAGCCAATATTAACCCTGAGGCACGTTATTGCGGGCGCTGGGTGCGAGCTATAGAGACAAAATTCAAAGCGCTATTAATTGAAAACGATAGCTACTTTTAAACGAGGTAAATTATGCAAACATCAGGAAAACAACCCGCCAAAGATATTGTTGTTGCTGCTGGCTTTTTAAATATGAAACATTTTGTTGAGCTGAGCGGTGAAAGCCATCAGACAATATTAAATTGGCACAAAAAATACCCCCAGCGTTTTGCCTATATCTTGGCAGGCGTAAAGCTCAAGCATAAAGTATTTCAAAAGGCTAAAAAATAATGCCTGCTGCAACCGATTACGGGCAAGGTTTAACGATACCCGATCACATTAAAAGCACCCTTAAACGCCAAACCATCAAAATCCTTGAGGCTGATGGGCATGGCATTAGTTTTACAAGCGTTATATCCATTCAAATGCGCTATATATTCAACGGGCAAGACTTGGGCGGCAGTTACCCCATCAGCCGTTACAACAATGATTATGAGGCAACGTTACTGCGTGCAATGGCTGATAACATCAGTTGCAGGCGTAATTATCCCAATGGCTGCCGCACGCTTTCACCTGATAAGGGTGTAACTTTTGTTGAGCGGGTAAGGGATAGAGGGGGCGCAATTTACACCGCTTTTGGTTGGTCTGTGCATTACAAAAAAAATGGTAAAAGTAACTTTAGAGAGTTTTATTGTGGTACTGACAACACCATGACCACCCAGCGCAAAAAGCACGCTGAGGCGGCTGCATGGCACTTTAGAGCGCTTTATTGTGAAAATGGTGATGCTGATGTGCTGAGCGCGGAAAATATCAAAGACTGGCAGCACAAAGAGTTTAACGGGGTAAGGCGTGATACTTGATCATAAAACATTAGCTTTTTTAAATTCACAGGGTTACACGGACATTAAGAACATAGGCGGCACCACCTGTGCCATCAATCGTTTTATGTTTACCTATGGCATATTGATTGGCTTGAGCATGGGCGGTTATCGTGGGCGCTTTTGCTTTGATACTTACCAAAACGCTAAGCTGTTTTTTAATGAGTGGGATGGCGAGCAATTGCCAGAGGTGGGGCTTGATGGCTGCACCGCAATAAAAATATAAAGAGGTGATTGGTGAGGATTCGCAAAGTGAGCAAGAAACTGGCAAAGCGTTTGCTGGTTGAGATTGAATATAGTGATTTAGCCCAGCTAAAAATAATATGCAATTTAGATAATGATTTTGAGGTGCATGATGATGATGTAATTGTTGAGCGTGATGCGCTGAGGGAATCATTAGAGAAAAACCAGCTAACACGCGATAACAATAATTTAATTGCCATGAGTATTTTGCTGTTTTTTGCTAGCTCAGAAAACAGCAGAAAAGCCAAAAAGCTGGCGCAGTGGTTATGTGATTATTAACTATGCCTAAAACCTTTGGTTTGCTCATTTGTGATAACAATGATTTTCTCAGGAAACGGGGCAAGGTTATCAGCGTGCAAACGGATAGCCATGAGCAAGCAATGAGCTTTTACTTGGATGGTTACGGTGATGAGCTGGTTGGCTTAACGCTAGCCAGCTTTTGTTTTGATGAATACCAGCAGCATTATGGTTACAGGTATTCAATAGTTAACGAATAACAAGGATTGAAATGAACAAAGAGAAATTTGAACTTATGCTGGATGAGGCTAGAGCTGCTTACCCAAATCATAGCCACATACTAACCATTTATGAAAAGCCAACTGATTACCCCAATGATTATGTTGTGAGGCTCAATATGGCTAATAAAGATGGAGTGCAGCACACTAGCTGCCATTATAGGGCTAGCACATTGAATGAGGTAAGGGCTGCCATACCCCAAGGGCATTTTACTTGCGTGGGGCGTGCTGAAAAAGATGATCCCGTTATCGTGGAATCATATATTTAAACCAAAGGAATAACATGAGCGACAAATTAAAAGAGCAAGGGCAATTGTGCTTAGATATTAGCACTGCGTTATTTAATGATATGGGCGCACTGCCGCCAAATATTATATTTTTCTGTGAGGATAAAGTTGTAAATTTATTCTTTGATGATATGAGCGACAACGCCAAAAAATATGAGATTTCTTTTACTGCCATTTTTGCTGCGTATTACCTCAAAAACGTGGAAAGCATAGGTTTTAACTCAGAGGCATGGGGCTTGGATATATCGCCAGAAAGCACGCCAGAATTGTGGGAGCAGTACAACGGGGATGCTAATGATATACGCGATCATATTATGACCGAATACGGGCAGATTGCTGATTGCCCGTATAAGCATGAAATGCTAATGACCATCATAGATGATGGCAAAATTGATTACCTTATGCGCAGTGAGATTGTGCGTGATGGTGATGAGGTAACGATTAATAAAAAGGATTCTTACCCAAATGCTGAGCCTAAAAAAATGGACTTTCACCAGCGCTTTAATAGCCTGCTGTTTAAAGCTCAAAAGCTCACTGAGGCGGTTGCCATGGTGCTTGAGGAGGGCGCTGATGTTTTCCCTGATAAAAATGAGGATGATGCGATCCTTGGTATGACTAAAGCCATTAAAAAAGAGTTTAATATTGAGTTTAATGAGGTGGCTGCCATGGCTGCTGCTAAGCGTGTGGTTAAGCACATTGGCAATGGTAAAACAAAAGTCACACTACATTAACAAACTGTGTTAGTCTGCGTGCGCCAGTTTAAATTAACAATGGTGATGCATTGGCTGGCACTGGTGCCCCTTTTCGTCATAAGCACCGCAAAGGGCACTTTTTAAAACATTACGCTAGCATTAAGACAGCAAGCACCTAGTAAAACCCGTATATTGCTATTTACGGTAAAAGCCGCATGAATCGCTAATCACCATACATGCGGTTTTTTTACGTCTGTGGGTTGATAATTCAAATAGTTTTAATTGTGTTGTACTCTAATTGATATTAGTGCATACTGTGCATTCGTTATTTATTTTATTTTAGTTTACTAGCCGCGAGGGCACCCCATGAGTAATTCACATCAATATATTATCGTTAAACACACGCCAGAGGGCGCGCAATTTCTTACTGGTTTTTCTGAAACTGGTGGCGTTTGGCAATCAACTTTTGATAACCATGTTTTTATTGATCACAACCGCGATTATGTAAGGCGTTTAGTGCTTGAGTATAAACTTGGCAATAGTATTGAGATTCGCGGGCGCAAAACGCCTGAGCAATTTGTTGAGGTTGAGCGCGTGGCAATACCACCAGCCAAAAACGCCATTACTGCTGTGAATGCTAAACACCAAAAGGCTGTTAACAAAGCTTATAAGGCATATAGGGCTTATCACGAATGCGTTAACCTTGATGGTACGTTTAACTTTGACCGTGAACAGGCAGCAAACGAGCGCAAGCAAGAAAAGCAGTATGATATACACACTGAGGCTTATGGTGAGTTACCAAAACGCGAGCAAGACAACTTTAACAAGCAGCACAGCAAAATACATGGTTATAACTAATGGAATTCTTTTTTTTAATATTCTGCCTGATAGCGTTATTTTTGGGCGTGAGCGGTGCCATTGAGTTTATTGTTAAAACCATTGGCTTGCTGGTGTTTATCGTTATCATGCTGGCGCTGGGTGCTGGCTTTCAACAGGGGTATACGGGCTTATGAGTTGTACAAATAAAATTACACAAACGGTGCCAAGTGGCTGGGATTACAAAGAGGTTGAGGGGCGTTGTGGTCAAACTGGCATACATGGGCAACCTGTGTTTTGCCAAAAGTGCATTGCTGATGGTGCTGAGAAAAAGCACCAGCAGCGTGAGCATGATTTAAAATATAACAATTATTAATTTACACCTTGGAGCAATAAAATGGATATTGAAAAAATTGATCGCATCAAACGCAAAGTAGCCAAACTGATGGCGCTAGCGAACAACACCAGCAACGCCAATGAGGCTGATAGCGCAATGCGTAAGGCTGCCATTTTAATGGCTAATTACCATGTTGCTGAGGGTGATGTTGCCAACAACAACATCATCAAAGTAATCAAACCATTCTTTAAAGGGCGCAAAAACGCCATGAGCAATGAAAAACAATTGTTTTGGGCTATCGCTGGCAATATGGGTGTTTATGGCTTGTATAATTCAGCCACAAAGCCAGATGATTGGAATGTTGGCAGCCCTTGCCATTTTACGCTTGTGGGTAATGCCTGTGATATTGAAATTGCATGGTATATGTTTGAGCTGTGCAACAACCAAATCATTGAGCTAGCCAAGCAGTTTAGACGTGAACACCCCAACGCAAAGCAATCAGATGCCAATGACTACAAAATGGGCATTACCTTGGGGCTTAAAGGGCGCTTTATTGCCATGGCTAAAACTGAGTTACCTGAGGGCACTGGCTTGGTGCCTGTTGATGCTAGATGGGATGATGCAAAGCAGTGGTATGAGGATGAGGGCAACAAGGCGAAAACCACAAGCCTCAGCCTGCGCCAAAATGACCATTTAAGGCAGGGCAATAAGGACAGCAGCAAAGTGCATCTAAATGCAGGGGTTAAGGGCAAAGGGCAAACCAAGCGCCTAAAATAACAAGTTAAGTGCAGCAAAAAGGGGCTAAATAGCCCCTTTAACTTTTAAACTAGCTCAAAAAGTGTACAAGCTAATTATCATCATGCTTTTCTACTGCAACAATTGCATGCATGATGCCCTCAACGCCTTGTTGTAGCATTTTGCGATCCCCTTTAAAGTGCCTGTGCATGCTTTTTACATAAGCATTTGTACACATGTTTAATTCAGTGATAGGGTGGTTGCTTGCCTCAGCAATGAAAATCTCAGTTGCTAAAATGCTGGCGTTTTCATTGCCCAGCTTACCAATTGCCCTGCTCACCTCAACCAGCTTTTTAATGTTATCAGTGCCAATTAGCTCACCAACATCATCAATGTTAAAGCCCCGTTGTTTAATCTTATCAACCATAAACCCCCCTTTATTTGCCATGCCTATCATCAACAGCAATTTTGTTTTCTATGAGGCTCAGGTTGGTTATCATTTTAAAACCCTCAGGAGCGTAAAAGCAGCCCTGTAATTTTTCATACAGTGCCTCATCATGGGTGGTGAGTATCAATTGTGTGCTGCCTGTCATTATCTCAAGGGCATAGAATTCCCCCTCACAGTTTTTATAATCCTCATAGGCGTTAGCCATTTCCACATCATCAACATTAACTTTAATTACTGTTGTCATATTAAACCCCTAAATACTCATTAACTTTTTCTTAGCCAAGCGCACCGCATCAATATGCACATCAAAAGCAGGCGTGAGTTGTGAATTTACGCGATCTTGTGGCTCACCTTGCAACGTGTGTTGCAGTGCCCACACAAATAAATCCTGATAATAATGGCTGCGCATGATCAGCTTTTTATCTCGGTTTATTCTGATTTGCTTCATTACATGATAACAAGGGCTTTTATTTAATAAGCCATCAAATGGGGTGCCTGTCTCAAAGCTTTGGCAGACAGTAAAAAGCGCCTCATCCGTTGCCTTGTCAATGCCACTAAAAAGGTAATACATGGCAATCAGGGTGGGGGTGTTAAAGTTATCCTGTACGCTGCCAACATTAAACTGGCTGCAAAACTTATTCATTGCATCATTAAAGCCTTTTGCATTGGCATGAAAGCGCAAAGCGTGTGTGCTTGATACTTTATGGGCGCGGGCGTTTCTCAGGCTGCCATTGGTCTTTAATGCAAACTGTATTTGTATTAGATTTTTAAGGCATGAGGCTGCGCGCTGGGTGCCACCTTTTACCTTGATGCCATTGATTTCAAGCACTGCGCTCAAATTTCTCAGCACGCCATCATCAATGGCACTAAAAGCCACCTCAGGCACGCCCTCAACCACCATGAAAAAAATGGGCACATTGGCTTTAATTACTGCGTGTAAGCGGTGTTGCCCATCAATTAAAATACCCTCATCAGATATTTTAACCGCCTCAGCGCTGGCGGGGTGCCATTCGCCTGCAAGCATTTGCTCAGCATAACAGCCAACACTTGCCTGATTGATTGCACGGTTACGGGGGTGATTTTTACCCAATAGCGCCAGCGCTTGTTTGGGTGTGATTTCTCTAAAACTTACCTTTATATCTCGCCCCGTTTCAGGGCATGTGAGTGTTGCTTTACTGGGTTGTATTTGTTCGCTGGTTGTTGTTACTGCTGCCAAGGTCATTTTTTTATATCCATATCAAATAATAAGAGCTTAGCACCATAGCAAATATTGCATGGTATGCAACAAACACGATCATAAATTTAACGGAGTGGTTAATATTTAAACAGATTTGGGCTATAGTGTTTAAAAAATGACCAACACAGGGGAAAGCAGTGGAAGTATTGGACAGGATTTTCAAAACCATAGGCATCACCATAATTATTGCGGCTGTTATTGTCGCGGTTGTTATTGTGGGCGCGTATCGGTGAGCCATTACGATGAGCAAAGAGAGCGTGAGATTGATTTAAACCAACGGACTGAGGGCATGAAATTGAATAATAATAAAAGGTTTTTACTGCGCACCATAACACTTACCAACTGCACTATTGGCAAAATGTATTTAGAAACGCCAAGTTGCACCACTGAATTTTTAAGCCAAGGCGGTGTTGATCGCCAATTCCTATTTACAACAATGGAATGCCCGTGGCTAGGCAATACCCCTTACATCAGTTGCATCCCTGCGGGTGATTATTATATGCGCCCATGGATAAGCCCAAAGCATGGCGCTTGTTATTACTTGGAGAGTGTTGATCAAAGCGGTGATGATGCGGTTGGTTTACATCATGGCAGCCGCACAGAATGCCTTTGGCATGTGGCGAACAAAGCCAGTGAGTTAAAAGGTTGCATTGCAGGCGGGCAATATAATGGCGTGCTTGATGATGAGGCTGCTGTTTTAAGTAGTGGCACCACAATGAAAGCCTTTTACGCCATGCTTGATGGGTTTGATTACCGTTTGCGCATAGAGCGCTTTTAATATGCTGCACTGGCACAAAAGCTGGCGCAGCAGCAAACCAAAACCACCGCCATGGGTTGAGTGGTTTTTGTGGTTGATATTCACCATTGCAGTAATGTGGTTAATTTGTCTGTGACATATTATGTCATATTAATATTTATTGTCTTTTAAGACAGTATTCTAGTTAGGTCTATAAACACCGTATGCCAAAAACGCTAAGAACGGGCAGCACTGTGCCTTACAGGGACATTGCTGATATACAAAAAGCAATGCAATACCTTGAGGATAATTGTGATGGCACCTATTTGCTTATTTTTAAGGTGGCGCTTATAACAGGGTTACGCATCAGTGATGTTTTAAGCCTGCGCTATGATAAAAATCTGCAAGATGGCTTTATTGTATTAATAGAGAGCAAGCACCAAAAGCAAGCACAGGCGCGGGCTAGGCTTAAAGTGTTGGTGAGGGCAAAGGAAACGCTTGCCCACATTTGTGATGATAAGGAGCAGCTTATTAAAATCATGTTTACCAAACCAAAAGATATTTATCCGTTATTACCAAGCGGGCTGCAAAGCCAGATAGATAGCGAGATTGAGCGCGAAATTGGGTTACTCAAATATAAAAAGCGTTATTGCAAAATACCTGAGCATTTTGTTGCTGAGCTTAGGGCACGCCAAAAAAAGCACAAAAAGCATGATGCTGGCTTTATCTTTGCCACCTCAACACTCAAGACAAATAGAGGCAACCGCACAGGCAAAACCATTGGCAGAAAAACCGCATGGGCAGTGTTTAAAAAAATAGGTGAGCAGCTTGATTTTGATTTTAACACTGCTTGCCATCAGTTGCGCAAAACGTTTGCTGTGCTGCTCTTTAATTCAACGGGCAACAATGGCGCGTTAGTGGTGAAAACAGTGGGCTGGCAGGATGATAAGCTTTTGCAAACTTACCTTGCTATTGATGAAAATGAGAGCCACAACGCTGTTGAAATGATGCAAAAGGGGCTTATCTAATGGCATTAAATGCAGAGCAAAAAGCCGCATTACATCAAATAAAAAGTGGGTTTGATAAAGACTTTGTGATTAATATATTGGCTGGTTTGAGCAATTCAAAAGCCTATTTAAAAGCATGCAGAAAGCACAAAAAACGCCCCAGCGCTACGCCCAAAAACTCAGGTTTTAAGATAAGCAAGAAAGCAACCGTTTCCTTTTTCCTTGGCTTGATGAAAAACGACACCCAAAGCGACCCCCAAACCGACACCCAAAACGGCACCCATAAAAAAGATAAAAACGTTACCCCTATTACGCCAGCGCTTAAAATAGTTGATGGCAAAGTTACCCCCAAAAAAGCGCCCAAAAAAGGCAAAAAGGCAACCGATCAGGTGCCTGATGATTTTGAGCCGATTGAAACCTATATCAGCAAGATTGAAAATATAACGGATGATCGGGAAAAAAAGCGCGTTGGCTTAATGCATTTGGCTGAAATGAAAATGAAAGTTATTGAGGATATGGTTAACAATCCCAAAGACAGCAGACCGATACCCAGCGGGGCTGATATTGTTAGCGCGTATGCTGAGCTTAACCGCATGGATGATGATCATAAAATCCCTGAGGCAGAAAAATCCCGCTTTACCCCTGTGCCCATTCAAATTGTTGATGCTAGTTAGTGATCAAACTCAACAAGCCACAAGGCGAGTTTTTAAGTGTTACTGAGCCTTTTCGTGCATACGTTGGCGGCTATCGTGCTGGCAAAACGTTTGTGGGCTGCGTGCGCTTGTGGCAACTTGCCTGCGCTCATCCCAGCATAAAGCTTGGCTACTTTGCGCCAACATACCCGCATATCAGAGATATATTTTACACCACTATGGAGGAAGTGGCTGAGCTATACAGCGACCATGCAGGCGGGCATTGTAGTGTTAAGGTTTTAAAGGCTGAGCATATTGTAAAAATGTATGTAAACGGTGAATTGCTGGCAACGGTGATGTGCAAAAGTATGGAACACCCCGCCCGCATAGTTGGCTTTGATATTTCCCATGCGCTTGTTGATGAGATAGATATTATGAAAATCGACAAAGCCGATCTTGCATGGAAAAAAATAATTGCGCGTATGAGTTCAGTGCGCAAAGATTACACCGTTAACACGGTTGATTTTACCAGCACGCCTGAGGGTTTTAATTGGCTATACAAATTCTTTATTAAGAAACTCAGTGAAACACCAGAAATGCAGCAGTTTTATAAATTGGTCAAAGCCTCAACACTGGAAAACCGCAAAAACCTGCCTGCTGATTACATCCCCAAATTATATGCCACTTACCCCAGCAACTTGGTTGATGCTTATGTGCATGGTGAGTTTGTTAACTTAACATCAGGCACCGTTTACTATGGTTACACACGCGACAAAAACCAAACCTTTGCCACCCATGATGAGGGTGAGCCAATACATGTGGGGCTTGATTTCAACGTGCGCAACATGAGCGCCATTGTGTATGTGCAGCGTGATGGTGTGAGCCATGCGGTTGATGAAATATGCAAGGGGCTTGATACCGACCAAGTATGCCAAATATTGCAGCAGCGTTACCCCACTGAGTCAATCATTGTTTACCCTGATGCCAGTGGTAAGAACACCAGCAGCAAAAACGCCAGCGCCTCAGATATATCCATAATCAAAGGCTATGGCATAACCGTGAAAGCAAGGCGCAAAAATCCATTTATTAAAGATCGCATTATCTCAGCCAACAAGGCGTTTGAGGATAAGCTTGTATTAGTCAATATTGAGAAGTGCCCCAACTTTGCGCTGGCATTAGAGCAACAGGTTTATGATAAAAATGGCATGCCTGAAAAATCGCCTGATGATTCTATTGATGATATGAATGATGCGGGCACCTATTACATCCACACCATTTACCCAGTAGCACAGCGCGTGCCAACTGCGTGGTAAGGTGTTGCGCTGCGCTGTACTGTGTAAGTACATGAAACTATTGACATAAACCTCACATTG
>PJEL010004951.1_pt1 | contig 10810 bp, 11 predicted proteins | sample 1853271 | NCBI WGS metagenome assembly PJEL01 (sample SAMN08108733, study PRJNA415343) | Invertebrate metagenome, whole genome shotgun sequencing project. | host: Globobulimina | place: Sweden: Gullmar Fjord | collected 2015-08 | reverse complement strand
TGTGTTGTTTTTCTAGCTTTGTATGTATGTATGTATGTATACACTCTATTGGATTGGATTCAGAGAAAAAACAATCTGACTTTTAAAAGTAGACGTTTCTAGTAGAAACCTTCCTTCTATCATTATAAGCAAGCTTCTAAGGATATCTTCATGGTCATTGCCATCCACTTGTAAGACGTAATAGAATACATAATTATATACTGTAATAATCATCAGAATATGACTACTATTGTATACTAGTACTAGTAATGGTACGTTCTCTCTCGTGTCTACGACATGTGGTGTGGAAATGTTGTATTCCATTCTCACGATAGTAGTAGTAGTAGTAGTAGTAGTATCACATGGTTCTCATTCTATATATATATATATAGACAACACCTTTAGTTGCTGGTTTGGCTGTGGGGGCAGCTGCGTATGCTGCTCGTGCTGCATATGAAGCGTTTCATGGGTGGAAAGCTGCTGGTCCTAGAATGAGGCAATTCTACAAGGGTGGGTTTCTTCCAGAGATGACGAGGCGGGAAGCTGCTCAGATTCTAGGTATACGGGAGAGCTCGGCGGAGCAGAAGATACGAGAGGCTCATCGTAAAATTATGATTGCAAATCACCCAGATGCTGGGGGTTCTAGTTACATTGCCACAAAGATTAATGAAGCAAAGGATATGCTGATGAAAAAGCGGAGTGGTGGTGGATCTGTATTTTAGTCTACTATACTAGTAGTATACTAATGTATACATGTGAAAGAATCAATCAATACAATAAAGAATCTATCCATAGAGGGCAGTCATGCCAAGGCCAGAGGCTGCAAACACGGAAAGAGGGGCTCGTAATTTCATATACCAAGGAGGGAGGCCGCCTCTCTTGGCCCATGATCTATCTGTGGCGTATACAAGGCCTATAAGTGCTGCTTGTATGCCTGCTCCATGTGGGGTTGGCATGATGAGGGTCGGAAATGCTGCTAGACATGGCATGACACTCCACAGGTATCTCTCTGCAGTGTACTTGATTGGTGTCAATGTCGTCATAGAAAGACCCCAGTGTACCCCTCCGAGAAATGAAAGAATTGTAGCTCCATATGCTACCTGAAGGGTTCCGAAATCAGAGGTAGACAACCCTGCCATGACTCCTAGAACTGGCAACTGTTCCACCACTGGAGTTGAAAACAACCAGAACGGTAGTACTCCTAGATATCCTAGCGCCTTTGCATGTGGTGGCATATTTTCTATATTTGTTTTGGGATCTTGTACACCCTGTGAAGAAAACCTCCTCGCGAGTGACCGAACATCTCTCGCATGTTTCAGCAGACAAGACATGGCGAGGGATCTATCCATGCGTGTGTGTGTGTCTTTTTTATTCTACTCGAAGACTGTATTGAATAGTAGTAGTATATGTATATATATATATTTACACAAACTGTGATATATTGGTAGCCATGAAACCAAGAACATACGATGCTCCACCAACCAACAGGAGCGTCACCAAATTCTTGAGGAGGAGAGAGTCATCATCATGAGGAATGATGGCATCCCTCAGAGTTGCAGTCAACTTGAACAGTCTATGTGACAAGAAGATGTACAATGCTGTCACGACTGAAAAGTTGAGGAGTGGGTACTCTGGTAAAAGAGACAAGAGATAGATTGGCTGACTGTTTGGTACCTTGCTCAACAGCCAGGTGTGGTACTGTCCAACATATGTCTCTAGGGTTATGCATCCAAGCCATCCATACAGTCCAAGACTATGGAGCCTCAGAGTGGGAGTGATATTTCTCAGTATCAAGAATGCAGTGATTGGAATCCACGATGTGTATGGATGTAGCATATTGTACTCTAGCTTTGGACGTGTGTACACATGATGATACCATGCATACAAGGCCCCTACACAGGCTGCTCCGATACAGATCCGAATCTTCCTTCTAGCCGATTCTGATGCATCATCAATAGATTTCAACCACTTTTCAAATGTAGGATGGAGATATGCACACACCATTCCATGGATCCAGATGTATCTGTCCAATCCAGTTCTAAAATACCATTCATGCAATGCGATTGGATTTGGCCTCCGAGGATCTGTGTATCCTAATATGAATGCTAATGGTGCCCATAAAATGTAGAAAACGTCTTGGAACTCCCATACACCAATGACAATCACACATGATGCCACAATCTTCAACCAGATTCCCCATGCCTTGTCATTCCCAGACTTCCAAATACCAAGAGCTCCATACACCATGACGGTGTACAATGTATGCATTGGGCAAATATAATACAACATGTATTCGTTATTCAATGCAAAACAGCACAAAAAGGCAAGAAGGTTTAATCTCCACATCATCTGACAAAATCTTCCCATGGAAAAATCCCTCGTCTTGTAATAGTATGCAAAGTTTCCAAACCCAGTCATCCACACATATGATGCAATGAAAATTCGTATGGCATTGTATACTTCCCGTGCCTCGTAATAATGATACAGCAGGAACAGAACCTGCATCCACCCCTTCCATTCCTCAGTCTGCTGTCTATTGATCAGGGTCGGAGCTCTCCCTTGCTTGAGAGAATACGAACTTGCAACAATGGTGAGAACAAGAAAGATGAAGAGAAAGACATCCCGAATATATTCCTTTGGTCCAGCAGAAATTGCTGGTGTTCTATCTGCAATATAGAACCAGAGAATAATGGTCCCCATTTCCACAGCACTTCTGAGATTCTCTCTATTCCTCTGTAAAGCGGCTGGATGTAGACCGACGAGATGTATAAATGTTTCCTGAATGAATCCATTTGAAGACTGGGTATACGCAGTGTGGGCCAACCCCCGTGGACTTGCAACCACAGACTCCCCCCCTTGTGGTATCCCTATAGTATCTTCAGCCTTGACCAATGGTGTATTCTCATCCTTGACGAGGACTTTCATCTCTTCATCGACTTCTTTTCCTCGTCCATTCCTATAAAGGGTATACTGTTGTGAGTCACTTGCAGAGACAGGCAAACAACGAACAACAAATCAAACAAGGAACAACAAACAACCAAACAGTCAGTGAATGGGTGCTCATATTCATCTCAGCGTACCTCCAAGATAACAATTCCGCATAAAGCCACATCAAAAGAAACATCAAGTAGACAAACAAGCATCCTGCCTGCAACCACAGTGTCCTCCATGCGTCAACAGAAACCGAGGCATCGTCACTCAACCACCATCCTCCACTCTCTATCACTACGAAATACTATCAAATAGAATAAATCATACCTGCGCAGGAGTCACAGGACCCCCAATCACTTCCTCGGCCATATCTTGGGTGCGAAGAGATCTAATTGTCGTTTGTAGCAATGTGCTTCTATCTATTCAGCGAAAGGCACCATCTTTACAAATTTTAAATATCTTTACAATGCTTTTATAGCATAGATCGTATGATAAGAGCAACATTCTCGGTCTGAGTATATACACTGTACTACAGTGGAGGATATGATGCTGGTCAGTAGCATCAAGATTGTTGCAAATCTTCAGAGACAAACACGTGATTCTCTACACGATGTAATCTTTCAGCGATTGATTCGAGTTCTCTGGTAATGGAAGCCAGTTCTGAATCCAATCGAGAAGACATGGACTGTGAGGAATGTTGGAGTGATTTCAAGGCAAGCTCAACTGCAGATGTATCCGACAAGGCATGCGATTTCTCCAATTTTTTAATCCTCTCTTCCATAGATGCGATGAGTATATCTTGCTCTGATATTTTTTCTTGAATTCTCAAGTATCCCAGTTCTAGAGAGTCCAGACGTTGATACACAGAATGGCCGTGTTTTGGTGCAGGAATGATATCATGGGAATCATTCCTACTCCTGCAAAGACTACTGTCTTCATACTTTGAGCACCAATCTGTGAATGCATGGTTTGTATATACAAGATCGGATCCCATCTGGGTAACCATGGACCTCAGAGCGAGGATTGTAAGGACAACACAAAAGCTGGTCCCAATGGTGTACCCGACAAACAAACGCTTATCCTCTGGTAGATCCATCCACAGTGATGAACCTGATGCTTTCCTGCCTCTTGGTTCGTTCGATGTATCCACCACATCTGCACATGAAGGGAGAAGGTCGCTCAGAAGGCCAACAACGTGTATCTCACCAGGTTGTGTAGAGCCTTGGAGGCTATACATGGATACTACCACTACTACAGTAAACCTACCTTTTTCTTTTTCATTAACCCTCGTCCTCCTCATGTCGAAAGAAAACCCTTGTAATAATTCCTTTGGGTAGCAATCGGATGACCGAGACGGTGTCGGAGTAATTACGTTTACTACTCGTAGCAGTAATCAATCAATGTACGTATGAATATTGATAATAATTACATCTATGTAAATAGTCTCGACTGCTCGAGATATTTGAAATATTTTAGTAGGTACACTAGGCTTAGAACTTCATGAGATGTGGACGATCTCCTGCATGAAGGGTGAATCTAGTTCCCAAGTATCCCTTGACATCGGCACTGAGTCCACCGAGAATAGCGGTATCAACAGTCTTCTGGTTGGCTATGTAGTCTGCTGGGAGCTGCTTCTTCTCCAATTTATCCTCAAAGAAGTCGGCCTCTCCTCTCTTTGTTCTCTGCTTCTTCTCTGCAGACTTGAAGTAGCTATCGTCAAACTTGGAGATGTCAACCTTGCTAACATCAACCTTGGTGGAGGTAGCAATGACATATGCCTGGTTCACACGGCGTAATGGGACACCGTTGACCTTGAAAGGTCCAGTCACCAAAAGAAGACCAGATGGGAGCTGGCCGAGGAACACAACGCGCTTTCCCTTGAAACGTCCAGCCAAAAGGATAAGAACAGTTCCTGGGGTGATGGAAGCACGAAGCTTGGTCTGTCTACGGGCAAAACTGCGAGCCAATGGCTTTGAGACGTCCTCAGCTGGGTAGAACTTTGGGGCCTTGGTCTCAACTTTGGCCTTGGCAGCCTTTGGATGAGTTGGGAATTTACCCCCATTCTTCTTTTTAATAGCCCACAAACCACTGCAAGCATACATACTCGTCGAATTAGAAATAGTCCTCATTTCGCCGCCGAGTACCATGGCACGAGACACGACAGAGTGGACCAGAACATCAAAAAATCTCTCTCTGATGTGAGACAGATATCATATTCTAGGTAATATAAAACTATAAAAAGCATATGCAGAAGGGATACTCCCTTCCGTGGGAATCATGGCAGAGCGCAGCCGTCAAGACGGAATTTGTGTAGCTTTCCGTCAGTAGAATCTCAGCATCCACGTGTGACAAAATTAAAGAAGAAAGACATCGTATAATACGATGAGCCTATTCCTCCAATCACCCGTGGACCTGCAGTCTGCTACAGGCACCGCCTCCATGAGAATCCTAAATACGCACCGTCTGTGGTAAGATTTTGAACGCCCGTGGGCTTCAATTCCTCTTGCTAATTCTCTGGCCATTATATTATATATCTAGCAGTATAAATAAGACCATGGGTAGCCCTGTGAGTATCCTACGTACTCGTATCGTCTGCAGCCTTGTCCACTGGGTAGAAACCAATTGGTTTCCTCTATTCACATATGTATACATAAAATGTTGTACGACACTGGTAATGTTACCCTTTGTTACAATGTCATCGTCTTGCAATTGTAATGAAGTCCTCATCAGGGAGGAGATGAGTCATTCTTCTTGATTGTGTGCAGTATTACTTTCAACAGTACTATGCAAGGAACATGGATACTGCTGCTGCTGCTGCAACGACCAAAGAAACGCTGCGCTCGAGAGCGCCCGAGACTTCAACAGGAGGAGGAATTGGTGTATTCATTGAATCAGACTTGATCTGTGGCAATGCCAGATCCTCAGTGTTCTCACGTTCACCAGACAAGAGATTGTTGTACAAAGCATGGGTACTGCTGAGAACCTCTTTCAACAAATCGCCGTCAACGCATGTGCCATTGTATCCAAACTCGGCTGGTGGATCCCCGGAAGGAATTTTGTAGTCTCTGAACCACTCGTAGATCGACTGGAGTTCTCCTGGAAACTCCTTCTCCACGTCATCAGCATTTGAAATCTTGGCAGATTTGGCATTGTCTTCAGGAATCACCACCACCTTCCAGTCAACCTCCCCATCATCAATCATAGCAAACGCACAAACAGGTTTCACCTGATACACCTGCCCAATCTTGCAGGGTGAACTTCCGATTTCAACCACATCTGTTGGATCGTTGTCTCCTGCCTGTCCAAGCACCTCGTCAACCTCCTCTGGGTCTTCCCAGGTCTGTGGGAGCATGCCGTAGTTCCACAAGATGGGATATGGATATTCTCTTGGCTTTCCATCCTTCTCGTCCTGAGCAATCGGATTTCCAGGCTTCTTGGTCTGGGTCTCGAACTTCTTGGAGGTGTTGGCTGGAATCTCACAGTAGAAATTCACATTTCCATTCTCTGCATACAGAGGCACATCGTGCCAGGCAGAGATGGCGTTTCCAGAAGCATCCAATGTGGTGACGAGGTATTCAAGGGTCCCCAATGTCCCCTTTTCTTGCGTTGAGAATGACCCATCTGGAGCAGAGACACCACCTCTTGCACAAGGCACCAATGACACATAACCAGGAAAACGATGAGCGAGCAATCATTGTGTATGATATTCAATCAATGTAACTTTCAGTATGTAGATGTATGTGGTGCATCGGTGCTTGTATGAAAAATTGAGAATACTGGAGGAATCATACCAGAATATTCCTCAGGGTATCATCCCATGCATGGGGATCTTTCGATCCGGTACGAAGTGTCAACAATGCACCACATGGTCATATACGACAGGAAAATGAAATAGCCTACTAGAACTGCTAGGTATTCCCTCGAGATTTCCGGTTTGGACTGTCAGAGACAATCACTTTGCAAGCATCAATTCCATTAGCAGTGTTGTACATTTTATTACCCAAATATAGTTGGTTAAGCGCGCTTAAGCCTATCAAGCTTGATAGTTTTTTTTTTACCCACAGAAAATCGTTCTCTCTTCAAGTACCTTACCATCCATCGTACAAGAGAATACTACAGTACTAATAATTCATTCGAATACATCAATAGCAAATTTTTGTTACTGGTGTTGACGTCCTGCATCGCAAGAGGATGCAGAAGAGTTGCTTCCATGCTGTCTCGATCTGTCTCGGAGGGCAGGACAGACGAGCACTCGTGACCTCGCGGGGACGACCATCGAAAAAGACATCACCACAACAGTATTCTATAGTATGTGCATTATCGTCAAAACGCGAGATGTTATACTCTGAGTATGAACCAGGAGAGGCTCTGCCAGAAACATATGAACACATTGACCCAGCAAAGTCTAAAAAGCGACGGGCGGGGGTGGTTTTGCACCCCACGTCTCTTCCTGGTGCATATGGTACAGGTGAAATTGGTAATGAAGCTCTGAAATTCATTGATTGGCTCGTTGATGCGGGTGTCCAGGTGTGGCAAGTGCTGCCCCTGGTGCCACCAGACCCAAAGTATTGGTCTCCATATAGCGGTGAAGATGCTCTGTGTGGGAATACCATGCTGATTCCTCTGGATGGTCTCGTCCATATGGGTCTATTAGATGCCGAAGATGTTGACAAGGCGGCAAAAGAAGTGTCGACACTGTCCAAGGGAGGAGATGCTGATTTTGACCTTGCTCAACAGGTTAAACTCCCACTGTTGGAAAAAGCAGCGCTTACATTGTTGGATAATCCTGATATGGAATCTCTGAGATCTTCTTGTGATACGTTTAGGGCAAAAAATGCCTGGGTGGAAGAATCTGCATTGTTCCATGCACTCTGCAATGACCCAGGTCTTGCAGAGTATGAGGCGTGGTGGGACTGGCCTGATAAAATTCGCGATAGAGATCAGGCGACTATGAAACAGATGAAGGATACATGGTCTGATGAGATTGAAGTGTTTGTTGTATTGCAATTTCTTTTTGATACCTTTTGGTCTGGGATCAAAGACTATGCTGCTGCTCGTGGAGTAACTATAGTTGGAGACATGCCAATCTATGTAGGGGGGCACAGTGCTGATGTCTGGGCAAATAGAAAACTTTTTCAATTAGATAGTAAGACTGGAAAGCCTGCTCTTGTATCCGGTGTTCCACCTGATGCTTTCTCTGCAAGTGGACAATTATGGGGAAGTCCCCTGTATGACTGGAAAGCAAATGAAGCAGAGGGATTCTCGTGGTGGATTCAACGCATGAAGCGTGCCATGGAATTATACGATGAGACTAGAATAGATCATTTCAGAGCGTTTGCTGGATACTGGGCGGTGGAAGCATGGAGAGATACGGCCATGATTGGCCAATGGCAAAAGGGACCTGGACTGGCATTGTTTAATGCACTACGACGTGAACTGGGAGATGTCCCAATCCTCGCAGAAGATCTGGGTGTGATTACTGCAGATGTCATTCAATTACGAGACCTTGTGAATGCCCCAGGTATGCTTGTTCTGCAATTTGCATGGGGTGGAGGTCCACGCAACACACATCTGCCCCATAATGCCAGACCAAACTCCTTCATCTACACTGGAACACATGACAATCCAACCACAGTAGAGTGGTGGAAAACACAAGCGACAGAAGAAGAAAAGCAAATTATACACGAGTATTGTGGAATTGACATTGAAGATGGTGACATTGTTGCTGCATTGTCCAAGCTGGCATTTGCATCTGTATCTAGAACAGCCATTCTCACCATGCAAGATATCCTCAGGCTTGGGGGTGAAGCAAGGATGAATACTCCCGGCCGTGCCGAGGGTAATTGGACGTGGAGATTAGGTGGCTCGAATATTTGGAATTCAGATACAATGGTTGATGCTGCAGCGGAATTGAGAGAATGGATCACAGTCACAGACAGGCTGTCAAGACTGCATCGATTGCAAAACCAACAAGACTAGGCTACAGTTGATTAAATACAATATACCTCTATTACATACATAGCAGATAATAATAAGAATATACTAATATGATTACCATTCAACACCAGCAGCTTCTGCATAGTTGATATCATCATCAGATGAGTCATCCTGAGGAATCAACCCCTTTTCCCTCAAAAAGGCAAATCCGTAGGAAGTACACTCGTCTCTCAGCTTGATTGGGAAGACACCAGCATCTGGGTTGGCTGGAACGACAACCTTGGCGACTTCATCAGTCTGCTCCACAACCTTCATTCCCTTGTCAGTAACAGGCTTGAGCAGGGCATCCATCCACTCTTGCATCGTCACCCCCTTCTTTTCGGACAACTCCTTTGGAACGTGGAAGATGATGGCCAGCTGGTCATTTCCTGCAGACAAAAAGGCCTTTCCAAGGTCTCCAGCCCCTCCTTTACGTTCTTCAGCAGCATCATCAACTTCAACATTAGCGGCATCGAGCAAATGCTGCAAGAGCTCGAGGTCACCCTCTGGTTCGTCTACAGACACGTTGAAAAAGCACACGCCTCCAAGAGCAGACACCCCACTGCAACAGTACGTTTGATGATGATAATACAATATTATTAATCAATCTATAAAGACGATCAATTGACGTACGCCAAATCCTGTGCCTTCTTTCCTCCTTCCTTCTTGACGGCCTTGATCTTCTTATCGTCAGCCATTGTATTTTGTTCTATTCAATGTTCGTTCGACGGATGATAACTTTTTATCTATTATTAGTCTAGTGACATGCTGTGCAATGTCATATTCATCTGATTTCTTCATGTCAAGATCAGCACTTGGAATTCGGCGCCGGACCAGATGATGTATCTTTGACTGATCAGTCCTCATGAGGACTCTCAACAATTGTTGTCATGTAGAGGCCTGTAGGAGGAGGCCATACGTATGATTCGTGTTTATTTTATATGAGAGAGTGAGAGAGATTGAATCAGTCATGGTATCATACATTTGATACTTCATGATGGGTATAGGATCATCAACGTGCAAAATATATTGCAGTGGCAGTTGCATGCATGCATGTACGTGTGTAATTCCATTCATCGTTTCATCGGATATAGATAGATCGTATGATGATAATGTGGAGTAGTAAATCATTAAGACATCTGTATGTATGTATTTTCATACAAGAACCAACCTACCATGGCCAACCAACCAACCAACCAACATGCTAGCCTTGGTTTGACGACCCTTGGACCGACCTGGGTCCAACCACCCAGATGATGATGATGATGATGATAAAAAGTAAAGCAATAATCTATCTATCTATCTGTAGATGGTATATTGTGAATAGTAGTGCCCCAAAATAATACCTCGATATTGATGTATCGATCCGGATGGGCTCCGGCCTTATTACGTGCTGGCCCAGCCAATCTTAAAGACCCTTAGAATCGAGTCTTATTGTCAGTTTCGGCCATGAATAGTGATCTGGCGTCATTAAGATGGTTCTGCTGTGCATGAAGCACACATCATTCGCTTAGCAAGGCCAGATTGACCATATAATCTTCAATATGGTCCAGTTCCATGCACCCCTGGGATGGGTTCAAGGTGGGATTGGCCAGGGATGACCAAAGCCAAATCCACGGGGCCAATCGATCCCAGCGTTGCAGGGATCGAAAGAGAAATGCAAGATGAGGCCATTCGTGCAGTCCCTGGGTACAGAATCGCTGTGGTCGTTGAGTTATGGCTTGATGAAAATTGATCAATGACGTATTACCGCATATGTAGAAAGTCAATCCGGACGATTTGCATATTATTTTGGGGTACTACAGTAGTATTACTTAGTATGGATCTAGTACCTAGGTAGTAGGTGTGAGCTATGCATAGCGCTGTACCAATCAGGAGGGTACATGCATATGCATATGTAGGACACTGTTGAAGGACATGAAAC
>PJEL010004950.1_pt1 | contig 10811 bp, 7 predicted proteins | sample 1853271 | NCBI WGS metagenome assembly PJEL01 (sample SAMN08108733, study PRJNA415343) | Invertebrate metagenome, whole genome shotgun sequencing project. | host: Globobulimina | place: Sweden: Gullmar Fjord | collected 2015-08 | reverse complement strand
GGTCACGCCTCCGGTGATTGCGCCGTCTACATAATGACTCGCAGTTGAGGTATAAGCGAACATCCGGCAGGTTATGCACACCCCCAACTAGGTGTTTCCATTGTGTTGAGGTCATAGTAGGTTATGGGTTAGGCTCGTGAGAGTATTTGCATTCTCTCAGGTGTTATTGAGCATGGAAAACAATCACATTTCTAATGCGCGCCGTAGAGGGCTGGACTTGATTTGACCGTGTTTCTCTCACTCTCACTCTGTAATATCCAATAAAAGTGGATTATTGATTCAAAGTAACCACTGTAACGGGACAAAACACCTGTTTGGGCCACCTTTGGTGCGGTTGACTGTAGAGGGAGAGTAATCTCCAACTAAATTTGATCCATTTAGTTGCGTTACTGCTACAGTGGGTTATATAAAAAAAAAAAGGAAACAAAATCCATTCATGTCGTCGTTCGAACTCAAAACCTTTTTGATATTTTCATTTTAAGGTTTATATATAACCACAAAACATATAATTTCTCTAGGTCACCCGTCTCAATGGAGTCGTCTCATGCAGGGTACCGTGGCGGAGGCCAGGGTATCCTCTGAGATAATGTGTTAGGTAGAGGCCAGGCCAGGTAATGGAGCATACCCGCCTTTCCGCGATCTCAAGTGAGGGGAACATGACCTTTTTGCCTTTTATTGAAATCGAAATGAAATCAATGGTGCTGCATTAATACCTCTCCTCTTTTTATCTAACCCTAATTTGAACTCTTTAACCCTAAACCCTTATATTGCCACCTGGGGCTGCTTCCAATCTTTTATGGATGTTACATTAACTCGAGTGGCAAAATAACGCAAATTAGATGCTGTACACCTTACTTTGTGTACATACATATATAAAGGTATAGATCTTGTACCTAATTGAAACCATCATCCAAGTTGGCTGGGATGAGGCCAGGTTGGTCGATTGGGTCCATATTGAGGTTTTATTCGTGTTTAAATCTGATTAGCGGCCTGAGATTACCCAGGAATACACGTGGATTTCGACAACTCGGCCGTATAGGCCCGCATTTTGCGTTTGTCAGTGGGTTGCGTGAACATGATGATTACGGTGCAAGCAAGTCAGTAGGGGTGAGAGTGAGAAAAACTCAGTGTTCTGGTGCTCTTGGAATATTTTTAAATGTGGACAGTGAATTAGGCGAATTTGGTAGGAGTGGGAGGAATGGAGGACTCATTTCTCCCCACGGGCGTGATGTTGATAGTAGTGAGACTGGCGAAAAGGGAAAAGAAAGAAGAATAAACAAGTCCGAGAGAGTGGATTGGGTAGTTCCGTCGGTTGCAAATACAAATGATGTTGAATATTCTGCGGGAGTGACACGTAATAAGGAAAGTACGACAGTGGTCGGGGATCCGTTTGACGGCGGGTCACCTGTTCTTGGGCACCACGATGTCGATGGTAAGAAGTTATTTCTTTGCGCTGGTGGGGAAGAAGAGGAGAAGAAATGCGGCGCAGGAGCAGCAGCATTTCATAATGCATCTGACAAGAAAGAGGCCGATTCGTTGACTGGTGGCATTTTAGGTGAGGATCAAGTGGTTGAAGAACAGAGGAGAACAGATAGTACCCACCACCAAATTAGTGCCGATGATGGTGGTTCTGCATCTTCTTTTTCTTCTTGTTCTTTTTCTGTAATGAAGCCAATTGGAAAGGATGTGGGATCCTTGGGTAAAAAAGCCACAGATACATCCATTAATAGTGAGATTCTGAGGAATCGTGCCATTCTTATGCAAGCGAAAGTGGATGACTTACAGGAATCTGTAGCTCGTATTATACAAATTTTGCACGATCGAGGAGTGAGAGAAAGCAGTGGCTTAAAAGAGGACACTTGGCCCGATATCATCCTCCACGACGACAGACAAAATGCGGCATTGCTTGCTTTAACCGCAACTGAAAAAGAGTGTGATCACATTTTAGATCTTCTGTTACTGGTATTGAAGGACGATGACGTTGTTTCAAGTGGCATGTCTATTGCACAGAAAGAGCGTTTGATTCTTTTTCAAACAAGAATTAAAAAGTTTAAGGAGGAATTTGAGGTATATCGCACTAAGGTTTCCCAGTTGGGTGAATGGGAAGTACAAACAAGGTGGATGCGACAAGACCTATCGAATGCTAGGTATACCACAAACCACACAGAACAGCTTATGAACCACCACCTCTAGTTACACTATACTGATAATGTGTTACGTGTTAGCGCTCGATTTTAGTATTTGTTGCTCTTCGGTCAAGTTCTTAAGTCTTTGGTGAATCACATACAAACAATTTGTGTTATGGATAGCCATATATATTATGCTTGCTTATCACTTACTGTCAATGACAGAAAGGATCTGATATCGGCGGAAACTGCCATTAGAATACTAAAAGCGAGGTAAATAATACCCCTGGTGAAAGCCTGATGAAACCCAAACTGTTCATACTGACACATGTATGACTTACTTGTCCGTATTGAGAGCTCTGATAATCCTGATTCCCTCCTTTAAGACATGCCAAGGAACTCCGGACGTTGGAAGCAGAGGTATAGTCGTCGTCCCATCATACTTTAGACTAGGATTCTTTCAACCCAATTTTTTTATTCATTAACACAGTAATAATTGGTTGTCCTCCTTCAGCTTGCTGCTCAACAGAACGCACTAGCAGGCTTTAAGCTACGAACATATTCTGTTGAGCGGCAGTCACGAAAGACTCAAATAGGGTTGGAATCAGAACTGAAAAGGTAAACAGATGACAATAGCAATGCAGCAACAGAGCTAACTTTATTTCTTCCTTCGTCGTGTATGCTCTGCTCTGTTTTGAAAAAGTCTACAACAAATACATGCTTGCAGTGCTATTAGACACTAGTGGACACCTGAAGAATGATGTGAAATATGACAATATCACCGCCGAATACTTCCAGGTACCAAGCGTGGAACACCTTGCTTGTGGAAGAGCTAGGGAATTTAAAAATGAAGCAGCAGCAATCCGCCAAGCAGTTGGACGGTAGCTTGTTACAGAGACAGCATCAGCAACTTGAAGAAACTGCAGACAACCACCACTCGAGGCATGAGAATGATGAGGTTATACAATGAAAATGACTAAGCAGCCTTGTTGGAATGATACGAAGCTTGGTTAGATGACTAAGAGCCCTGACATTCTTCATGCACAATCATCTATCTGATTACAGGAATTGATATTGGCCCTCAAGACACAGGAACAGAGCTTTAAAGACTCTGCACGTCGAAAAAGACGTCTCCACCTCAAGGAAGTCCAAGAATTGAAGGACCGCTTGCAAACTCAAAGAAAAAAACATAAAAGAGTTATGGAACGAATGCTTGAACAGTGGCAGAGAGACGTGGTGGGACTGAAGGAAGATGCGAGAAAGCTGGAAGAGAAATATCACAGTAGTATTGTAGTTTCGCCATCCGAACCTGAACTGAAATTCAGGAAAGAAACGCAGAAGCCAGAGCTCTTCAGATTGGAAAATATGTTAAGGTGCCTGGAGATGTCAGGCATTTAGGGTGCGGTATCTGATAAGTGAGTGCGCACCATAAAAGAGTGTTTGGTTTTTGCTCCAGAAATCCTGGAAAAAACAACTTTAACCCAATGTATATCCTTCATTGTAGAAGACCTTAATACTGTACCATTCCATTGATTTTGAAACACTAGGATGATTGGGGTCAATCTCTCACTCCTTGTATAGCCAAGTAGTAGTGACATGGATAACCATTTCTTGTCCCGGTTACCCTTAACAGAAAGCCGGTCTACATGTACTCATTCCCCATCTCATCTTGGGTATGGTAGTGCTCAGCTACCAGCCTATTGATATAACTGGGTTGATGTCCACCAATGTTTGTTATGTACAAGTCGACCAATTCTGGTGGAACGTAATCATACTTAGGATTAATAATTTCTAGACCCTCCTCGCTATGGTTCGCCACTGCGCTGGGCGAGAGCAACATATTAAATGAATCGTTGTCATGAGGAAAGACGGGGCAGAGTTTGAACAATCCTGTGACGCACACAACCGGGACGCTGAGAGGAGCGAGTTTTTGAATAGGGGTGAGAAAACAACAATACTTCCAGATTGTTGGTTTCATCATGAAATGCTGTACGATCCAGTGTAACTGTACTACATCGCTAGTTAGCAGCAGCACACATAGGGACAGGACAGTCATAAGTGCAAAGCCTTTCAATTGGAAATCGGGGGGTATGAAGTACATACCTTGCTTCCCGAGCAGCCTGTGCAATGATATGGCCCCCACTTCGGGCAATAAGCCCACCATTTGCCATGACAGCATGAGTTGGCATGATAACCTTGTTTATACGTGCCATGACAGCAAAAGCTGCAGAGTCTCTGATGACAGTCACCTCCAACCCAGCTGATGCAAGTCTTTCAGCCATAAGATGACCCAACCGATCTGGTGCAGACTCACACACAACAGTACTAAACTTCAAACCACGTCTGTAGATGGGGTTGCATTTTTCATGTTGACACGTCAGACAGATCTATTGGTCTCTTGGATAAGAGTAACAGATCAAAGGATCACACGCATTAACAAATGCTTACCTGGTATAGTGCTCTGCAGCGGCAAGCAAGAATGCTTCGACTGTACTGCTTCTACTAAATGTCAAGACTACTTCATTTGCATGGATCGTTTGGTGTGCATGTTCACATATAATTCCCTGCGTATCCTGGTCGAATGGTAAGGAATTTCAAGTGTAAGAAGGCTTGACACAACGTTGAATCATCATTTGTTGGTGCTGCAAAAACCTCTAGTTCTGACTTCAACTCGTTCAGGCCCTCTGCTATTGCCTAGAATGGGGGCACAATACCCCATAAAAATATGAGACAGGCTGAAGCAATAGGGACAATATAGTACTACTATCCTGTTGCTATAGGTGGATTATATAGAGGTGCATGTGCATATAGAACTATGCTTAAGGCACATTCCCGAGACAGACACGTATGATTTACCTGCTTCAGGTCCCCAACATAAACACTCATGTCTTCTAAATCTGAGAAAAAGAAGGTTAGAAGACAATACATGCACCCCTCGTGCAAAAACAACACAAAAGAGGACAGAGACTGGGCCTGCAATCCATGAAAGTAAAGGAAGCGTGGCTCAATAAGTATGGCCACAACTAGATGACGAGATGATGACTTTGAGCGCTGCTCTAACATGCCTAGGTTTGACAAAGAGCCTCCCAGTAATCTCTCCAATGATGGAGGGTCCCACTCTGAAACTGAGTTTTTCTTGGGGAAAATGGATAGAGGTTGGAGCAGATATGCACAAAAAACGGCAGTATGGAATAGGGGTTACTACTAACCTTTCTCAAGTACTCCTCCCTTACAATAAATAGTGCTCTCCTAACCTGTTCAGTTAGGCATAGACTGTGTTATAAACTCGGATTCCAGGAAGGAGTAGTAAGGTGAGATAAGTGCACATTAAACACATGGATTAGATGAAAACAAAACTGCCCAGGGTAATTAGAACGATATAGAAGGGCATGAGGGGGCCTCAAATCTCTTACCATGTTACCAACTGCTATCTCAGATTGTTTGGCTACCACAAGCTGAGTACCGACTGCCTTGAGCAGACTTGCATCATAAAGAGGAGAAGAAAATAGACAAGTTTGGAGGATTTAGATTAGAAATTCACACATCACCCCACCACAACATAAATGCAATAATTAAGGCGTAGTATCAGAAAACAAAGCCCAAGGTAACAAAGCAGCAAGTAAGGAACTGATAGGTTGGTGCCACACTATTCCAGTTCCAGGTCTGAAGCAAACGTATCTTTTGCTCCAAGTCTACTCTGTCATATTTTGTTTTACCTCACAAGCTGGTTAGCTTCTATCCACTTGCATTGCCCGACTACTACCCTCATGAGCTCTATCTGCGGAAGAGAGATAATGATGCCATGATCTGTGTTAAATATGGGTAGTGGTGCAAGGAAGGGGGTTTGGGGAAGGATTTCAATAGCACATAACGTGATGGCCTGTCAAGGTCAAGGCAATATACGTACAGTGGCCATGGCACAATTGTACGGCCCGGATATTTGCTGCCTCCTGAACTGCACAGGAATAATATGGTCATTGCCACAGTTGATTTGGGCTTGAATTAAAGATGGAATAATTTATTCTTCGGCCATGTATGTATCAACCACTGTAATAATAGACCAATCTCTCCCTTCTCACATATTGTTGTACGCATAGAAACACTGATCTTTCTCTTTATCATATACACTTTTACCTCTTCCCGCCCCCAAAGTAGTCCGTAATGCTATCTAAACCCACATTCGGGAATTACCAAAGAGAAAACCTTTGCCCTTAACTTAAACACGAACGAATTCTAAATCTACTCGTAAACCTATATACCCCCTCCCCCCCGATTGATTCAACGCAGCAGGGCCTGTATCAACCAAGTACAATGACAGAATCGCGCCAACAACAGCGAAATACCGTCTTGCCTTCAAGGTAAGCTGCTCTAACTGTCTCTTTACATTGGGGTGCTTGGACATGAAAGGCCATAGTTCAAAGGACCATGAATTACGACTAAGTCCGCTCCCCGACGCACTATGTGTCATCGTTATCATCAACGGATTAACTGATTCTGTTATATATTGCGTTTCCTATGCAGAATTGCTCCTGGTACCGTTTTTAGTGTTAGGGTTATGGTTAAGGTTAGGGTTTTAGGGGTTAGGGTTAAGGTTTCAAGGTTTAAGGTTTCAAGGTTTAGGGTTTGAAGGTTTAGGGATAAGGTTAGGCTCAGGGTTAGTGTTAGGGTTAGGGTTTAGGGTTAGGGTTAGTGTTTAGGGTTAGTGTTAGGGCTTAGGGCTTAGGGTTTGGGTTGGTGTTTAGGGTTAGGGTTAGGGTTTACTCCTGATGCCTCCGCTAGTGCTCCGCCTTCTCACCTGCTTGCTTGACACCGTATACTGAGTTATATACAAAACGAATTATCCATTAGTTGGCGCATTGCACAACGAATTGATTATTTGTCGGCGCAGGACGGACATGGATAGGCCCAAAAGCGTTAACGGCGATATCCCGTCGGAGTAACCCAACCATATAGCCCTAACCCTAGCCCTGAGCCTAACTATAAATTATAAACCTTAAAACTCTAGCTCTAAACCTTAAAGCCCTAAGCCTAAAACCAAAAACCCTAACCCTAAACCCCACTAAAACCATAAAACCATAAAACCATAACCCAGAACACTAAAATTCTAACACTAAACCCGAAAATCCTAATCCTAATCCCTAGAACCCTAACCCTAACCCTAATTGTGATTATTTGCGATTAATGTGATAACGATAGGCCTACGGGGAGCCCTCAGACGGCTACAGGCGCCCATTGATGGCTTAGACTGACTACAGGGGACCATTCAAGAATAATAACTCTAACCCTAACCCTAACAGTGAGTATTAGTGGTCAATGCAGTAATGGCAGACTTACGTGGAGTTGTCATACGGCTGCAGGAGTCCATTAATGGCTTAGGCTATCGCCAGGGCTCCATGCAAGAATCCTAGCTCTAACCCTAGCAGTGAGTATTAGTGGTCAATGCAGTAATAATGGCAGACTTACGTGGAGTTGTCAGACGGCTGCAGGAGTCCATTGATGGCTTAGGGTCACTCCAGGGGTCCATGCAAGGGTCCATTAATGAAGAGAGTATGAATTGCTCCCCGATTTCCCGTCCTCGTTCATCATATTTGGTGACCCCACCAAGAATTTGTGGTGTCGATGGCGCCGTCTGTGAGGATTTGGGTAAGGTGGTTGAATTGGGGGTGGAGAAGGATACGTCGAACGGGGCTGTGATAAAACAGCTGGAAAGCAGCCTTGATAAATTGGAAGAGGAAATGAGGCAAAACAAAAGACGCTGCAATGGATTCGAGTTAGCATTGAAGGAGTCTAACAATAGGGTGAAGGCACTTGAACAGGAAGAGAAAGAACAGAAAAAGAAGATAGATGAACTCGAAGGCCGAGTTGTGCAAACGTCCGCGGCATGGAAACAAGCGGAACAATCACTTACACGCAATAGAAAGAGGGCAGAGGAACTGGGAAATGAAAAACATAATCTTTTGAAAAAGTTGAAATGGGTGCAAGAAGAGCTTGATACTGCTAAGCAGTCGTCTGATGAGGGAGTGAATCTGAGAAAGGAAAACGAAAAGCTGAACAAGAGGCGCTCTTTGCTGGAGATTGCCCTTGGGGAGTATAAGGCTGTGGAAAAGGCAGCGATTTCAGATCTTGAAGCACTTTCCGAGGCACTCAGCCATCCAGCATACATATCAGGAACTGTGTCATCGCCATCACCATTCCTCTTGGGAGAGGGGAAGAGAAGAAAGGGGAAATCATTAAAATCATTAAACCGAATGGAAGAGGCCATGGTTAAACTTTCGAATGAGGTTCAACGATGTATCAAAGAATGGAAGGCTGCTAGGGATGGTCGAAAGGAGGCCCTGAAAGAAGCAGCCGAAGCACGTCTGAGCTATGAAGAACTCCGCACTTCCTTAGATGTGGCACGTGGGGAGTTATCTAAGGCATTAGGTAGGTCCACACTACTAGAAGGAAAATTGTCCCAGAGATGCGCAGCCCATGCCACGCTACTGGAGGCATCAGCGGCAGCTGGTGAGTCATTATCCCGCCTGCTTCCTGCTGAGGAGAGAGAAGTTTTGGAATCTTCTCTGTCATTTGCTGAGACAGGTGTGGAGGAACAAGATAATGGGGAGGTTCAGCTGCAAGCCGATACTAAAGTTGTTCATTTGGATGGTCTTCGAGCACTCACGAACAACACATTGGACATTGAAAATGAGACCGAAAGAGGATTGGTGCGTAAGGCGAGGCTTGTGCCCTTGTGTGCATGGCGCCTGGCGCAGGTTCTAGAGCACGGGACACAGGCAGAGGAGGAACTAGCCTCTATGAGGTCCAGGCTCGAGGAAGCAGATCATTCAGCTAAAAGGTTTGCTAGAGAGGTCAATGACTTAAAGTCTGCTACCCACGAGAGGAATCAAATTGAAAACCTGAATGCAGTTAGAACTGCAGAGCGTGAACAGAATGCAAAGGCTAATGCAGAGAGGGCTATGGCAGAATTAGTTGCGGAAAAGGAAAAAAAATCAGCATTGGCAACGCATTTGAAGGCCCAGGCTGTAGAACTGCAGCACTGTAAACAATTAAAAGAATCTGCCATAGAGCACGAGCAGACTGCAAAGGCTAATGCAGAGAAGGCTAGGGTAGAGCTGGTTGCAGAAAAGGAAAATAATGCAGTACTGGCAGGGCGTTTGAAAACTCAAACGGTGGGGCTGCAACGTTGTGAACAGGCAATAGAATCTGCCATGGAGCGTGAGCAGATTGAAAAGGCTGATGCAGAGAGAGCTAAGGGAGAACTAGTTGCAGAAAAGGAACACAATGCAACATTGGTAGGGCGTTTGAAAATCCAGGCTGCAGAGCTGCAGCACTCTGAAGAATTAGGGGATTCCGGGAAAGAATCATTGCGGCTCATTACCCGCTTCTTCCTTCCATTCAGAGCTCAACTTTACGAGCTGAAATCACAGAAACGCTTCTTGTCAGAGCAGTTCCGCCGGTATTCACCCGTACAGGAAGCACTGCACCATGCAGCTTCTTGCGTTGAAGGCAGGAATTACTGGGCTCTCCCAAAGCCTTTACATGCCGTGGATATTGCACATGCTGTAGTGACGCACCCTGTGGAGGGTGACTGCCTGAGATTGCCTCCTTGCTTCCGATCTGTGGCCATCGTCGTGCTGGCTGCACATCGAATGATGAACCTGATGCATATGAATCGCCGCTTTTCAGATGAAAGGACTGAAAAGGAAGGAGAAAGAACGATTGTTGATTTATTTGGTGATGGTGGTGGGTATGCTGGCACTATTGCAACTGATTGCATTCGCAGTATGGATTCTTTAGCAGGCTGGTCAAGCAGAAAAGAAGGGAAAGGGTGGTCATCATTTTTTTCATTGCCTCGGTGTCTTCCCGACTCGGCAGTCCCTGCTTCACCCGAATTTTTGTCGGTTGACAAGCTTCGCACGCAGGCTCCAGAAGTCTCCCTTCATATGCTTCTGAACTGCTTTGAAACTCAAACCTATCAATGGCCACATCATCGTGAAGTGTGGAATGGTAATGACGGTTATAGTCTTTTGACCTGGCTCCTGAAGGGGAATGCATCACATTACACCCGTCTAGCTTATCTGACAGAAAGAACACCACAATGCCCCAACGAAGTGAGCTGTACTGGAGTGAACAGGGTTTTGCGGGCTAGAGCTGCCTATGTCGATCTCTGCAGATGCCTTGCACTTGGAGATATGCAGCGGTTGAGTTCCCTGACCCGGACCACTGCAACCCTTGCTCGCGAGATGAACAGGTTACTGGACGCGGAAGGCAAGAAAATGGAAAGTTCGTGTGCATTATGCGAAGCATCGAAAGAAAGAGAGAGATGTACGGCAGAAGCTACAGCTCAAGCCATAAAAACATTAGAGGCGGAAAGATCAGATGCCGCTGCGTTGGCCCGTGCTCTTCACTCTAAGGTCAGAGAACTTAAGCGTTGCACGCTGGGTGCTGAATCTACTCTAGCCATTGCGAGGGAAGATCGCAATGAGACTGCTGAAAGCCTAAGGAAAGCTGAGGGTGCCGTGGAACAGCTTAAAAATGAGGTGTACTCCTTGAATAAAGAGAAGGGAGAGTACGCACGCCAGAAGGAGAAGGTTCTGTATCCGTTGCAGCATGATTTAGCAGCCACGAGAGAGAGGTGCAGGGAGCTGGAGCAGAGGGCAGACAGAGCAGAAGCAGAGGTGGTAT
>PJEL010004948.1_pt1 | contig 10815 bp, 5 predicted proteins | sample 1853271 | NCBI WGS metagenome assembly PJEL01 (sample SAMN08108733, study PRJNA415343) | Invertebrate metagenome, whole genome shotgun sequencing project. | host: Globobulimina | place: Sweden: Gullmar Fjord | collected 2015-08 | reverse complement strand
AAACAAAATCCATCCAATTTTTCAATATCAGTATGAAACCAGATGTAAAATATCTTGGGATCGAGGTCAATTGAGATGAATTTCTGGGGTATCGTTAGAAATAATCGATGTTTATAGGGGTTTACTGGTAGGATTGGGGTAAAAGATTTTCCAACTTGGAGACCTATCCGAATACAAATACAAATCAGCCGCAAAAATATCTCTTAAAGAAGCTCCTGTCCTGGTGTTGACAGGAAAATATTTTTTTGCCTCACAGGTTATTTTCCCCTGTTTCTGCGGATGCCAAGTTTATTCATCCTGGCGTAAAGCGTGGTTCGTTTCATTTCCAATATGGCAGCTGCGCCGTTGATACGACCGTTTGTTTGTTCGAGAACCTTTTGAATATATCGTCTCTGCATCTCTTCCATGCTGGGCATGTCCAGAAAAGTTTCGGCATCGGATATTTTTGAAGTGCTGGGGAGATCAAGAGACGGTTTATTGCCGTTGGAAAGAATGACGGCTCGTTCAATGATATTCTTCAGCTCACGCACGTTGCCCGGCCAGGAATAGGCCATCATTTTTGTTTCATCAACAGCATCAAACCGCATCTCGGGCAGTCCATACTGTTTGCAGTACCTTTCCAGGAAATGATCAGTTAATAGAATGATATCCTGTCCCCGTTCCCGTAAGGGCGGCAATTCACAGGTTATAACATTCAAGCGGTAGTACAAATCCTGTCGAAATCGACCGGCAGCCGTTTCTTCGGCTAGATCTCGATGAGTAGCGGCCACCAGCCTGAAATCAGACTGGATGAATTGCGTTCCCCCGACACGGTAAAACCTCCCGTTTTCCAAAGTCCGCAGGAGCTTCGCCTGTGCCGGGAGTGGCAGTTCCCCGATTTCATCGATGAACAGGGTCCCATCGTGGGCCAGTTCGATCTTTCCTTGCTTGCGCTGAGCTGCACCAGTAAACGCACCTTTCTCATGACCAAACAGTTCACTTTCCACCAGGTTTTCCGGGATGGTAGTGGCATCCACGGTGATCAGCTCACCGGTAGCGCGATTGCTTGTCGAGTGGATTCGATTAACCAGTAGTTCCTTGCCGGTACCGGTTTCACCGGTTACTAACAACGTTGCTTCAGAAAGGGCTGCAATCTGTGCGTTGGTTAACATCTCATCCATTTTTGGGTCGCTGGTAATAATGACTTCTTTATCAGAACGGACGAATTGAGTGGACTTAAATGATCGAAACCGGTTGACTTCTGTCTGCATGCGAATCAGTTTTTGCGAAACCCGGACATCCTTGGTTAAATGATCGGTGAATATTTCAATAAACGGTCGCGGTATTTGATCAAACATACTATCTACAAATGAATTTTCAAAATAGCCCACCCCTTGTACATCTGTCCCCATGTTGATGGGGAATACCAGTACAGCGTTCGGTTTTGACTGGTCGACATTTTTTTTATCCGGATCAAAAGATTCAACAATGATTCGTTTTTCTTTAAACGCTTTCTTGACTAAAGACATTCCATTGGTGAAACCTTTTGATTCCGCTTCTTGCCGAGTCAAATTGCACCCGCTTAAAAAATCCAGTTTCCGGCTCGATTTCCCGGGCACATTCCTGAATAGCGCACTCCGTTCTGCTCCAAAAAACTGAAGTAATTTGGCCACCATATCATAGAGAAGACTGTTCTCATCATCTGGATTGTCTAATTCAAGCAACAGCTTAAAATATTGTTCAACATGGATTTGAAAGGTGTGCAGGGCATTAGGTGTAGTGTCCTCGGCTTTGAGTAATTCGTAAATATCCGGGGGTATAAAATCATGCCCCAAACACATCATTTCAGCATTTTGAAATACCTCAAGAGCCAGTTCTGTTGCTTTTTTGGTTTCCCCATCATGCAGATAGAGGCGGACCAGAGAAATCATCGTGTTGTTCAGCGCAAATTTGAAACCGTCGCGCTCAAGTTGGTTTTTGATGCTTTCCAGATCCTTTCTAATCCTGGATGCGGGTTCGCCATTTTTTAGTCTTTGATCTGCCTTCCATCTCAGAGATAACGCCATGAAAGGATGGGATTCATTCGTGACACTGATTTCTTGTGCCAGCATGTTTTCAAAATTCCATTCCGGTGACACCGGCGTAAATCCCAGATGGTAAAATTCTATCAGCAACTCTATACAGAAAAGGGCGGTCCATGCGGGGGCCGATGTGGCCTCTTTCTCTTTCTCAAACGCCGTTTTCAATGTCTGATATGACTGTTCAACCTGGTTTTCCGAATAAAGATGAATCGCCAGCCCTGACCTGGCAATAAAGAGGGCGTATTCGTTATTACTGACAAGTGATTCCTCGATGACTGCATTGACATGGTACAAGGCATCATCTCGCTTTCGAATGACCGCCAGCACCAATCCTAAAATTGCCCTGGTGATAAGTGCAATGCCTGGCCAACCCTTGGTTTCGGCTAGAAACCAGTAGTTCTTCAATAGTCCAAGAGCCCTTGCGGTCCGCCCCGTCATAAATAGAGCTATGCCGAAGTACCACAGCATCACGGGATAAAAGAGCAATTGGTCTTCGTTCTGGGTGAAATTCTGTTCCGCTCTTTCAAAATGGACAATGCCTTTATCAAATTGTCCTATCTGGGTGTAATAAAACCCGAGAAGCTCAGCAGCTGCCTTTAGTATATCTGTGTCTCCCAGAGATTCCACCTTTTTATTCCCAATTGTAAGATGCTTATCTCCGTCGACATAGTTTCCAAAATAGGCTTCCAGCCGCCCCAGATGAAGGTTTCCTAAAGCTGAAAAACGCTCATCACCAAAGGATTCGGCGAGCTCGACGGCGGTCTGTAGGTAACTCAATAGGGGACGCATACCTCGTCCAACGACGAATGAAAGATTAGAAAGTTCCAAAACAGACTTTAGGAAAAGAGCTTCTCCCCCTGCTCTGCCATTGGTGATATGGTGATTTAACCGCCGGACCGCTCGCCCCAGATGCTGGTAAGCCATGTCATGATCACCTTTTATCAGGAATGAATGGGCAAGTTCAGTTTCGATTTCAGAGGCTTCGATATTGTTCCCGGTATCCGAGAGCAATTTGATAGTGGCCCGTTTATCCATCCGGTCAATAAGCTCCTTTGCCCGAACGCTGTCCAGCAATGCTGATATTCGATCCGGGGTATTCAGAAGCTGTAACTCGTACCGAACACTTTCGGGCAATGCTTCGGACAGGCCGATCAGATCATCTTCAGTGATGTGTACCCATCCTTCCGTTTCCGATAGCTCCAATAAATTAATCAGCAGTTTGGACTTTAGCGGTGTCAGGCTTGAACAGACCGAAACAGGAATAGGAACCCCGCACACTTCCAGATTTGCTAAAAACTGCCACTGCTCCGGTGTAAAATCTGATAAGTGAATACTCATGACTATTGACTCCTATGGAATTGAAATTATCTATTCAACGTCTGGTTATGTGTAAAATGTCAATATTTCGTCATAAATGGTGCTGGATTCATTCCCACTTCTGACTTTTTAGAGACGTTTGGTCGATTTCATTGATCTCTATAAACCGTTAAATTTATAGAATAATAATAAATAGACTCGAAATCGGGATGCCTGAATCAACAGCATGCCTTCAGAGCTGAATCTTCGTCAAGAATAAATGTCATTATATTGACACTTGTGTGTTCAATATTTGGTCACTTCAGCAAGTGGTTTATACACAACTTTAAAGTAACATTAATCATTACAAATAAATACATGGTTAATGAAAGGCCGGTATACTCATTGCAGATCACAAAGGCAAGTTGAGTGCAACGGTTCTATTCCTGACACTCCGAATGACAATTAATATTTGTGGTCTCAATGTTTCTGTGATGATTGTACATAAATAATTGGGACCAAAACCAGTGTTAATAAGAAGGAGAAAAAAACGTGACTGATAAGGATTTATTATATGAGGTGAAGGACCAGGTTGCCTGGTTGACGATTAATCGAGAAGCAGCCCGCAACTCCATCAGTACCGAGGTGACGGAATTGTTTTTCGAATATCTTGAAATAGCGGAAAAGGACAATAGCGTCAGGGCGGTCTGTATAACGGGTGCTGGGGAAAAGGCGTTTTGTTCCGGTGCTGACCTGAGCGGTTCCATGACCGATAGCGGCAACGAAAATCCCTTCCAGAGATACGCTGACCTGTTGAAGCGAATTGCCGGTTTTCCAAAGCCGACAGTTGCCCGAATTAATGGATACTGTCTGGCAGGTGGAACCGGTTTTATGTTGGCTTGCGATATTGTGATCGCCAAAGAGGAGTCGAAGTTTGGAACACCCGAGGTGAATGTTGGCCTGTTTCCCATGATGATCGGCGCCATGATTTTCAGAAATGTACCCCGTAAAAAGGCCATGGAGATGTCGCTCCTGGGTGATCGTTTGACTGCCCAACAAGCCCTTGAGATGGGGATGGTAACCCGGGTTGTACCTGCAGATCAGCTGGACGGCGAAGTGCAAACTGTATTGAACACCTTGGCAGAGAAGAGTCCGATCGGCATGAAAATGGGGAAAGAGGCTTTTTCTGAAGCCGCGGATATGTCATTGAACGATGCGCTTGACTTTCTCTCGAAAAAACTGGTGGAAATCACAACCACTGAAGATGCCAGGGAGGGCATTACAGCGTTTATAGAAAAACGCAAACCCAACTTTATCGGCAAGTGATCTCAGTATTAACCCATCAAACACAATCTACAGACAACGTAACAAATTAAAAAGGGAATAAATATGCCAGTTTTTGAATCTCTACTCAATCCTCAATCTGAGACTTTTTCAGCTAATGCTGAGCGGATGACCGCCGGTGTTGGCGAGGTCCGCGCAATCGAGCAACGTGTCATAGAGACAGCGGAATCCAAAATTCCGCGGTATAAGAAAAGAGGTTATATCAGCCCTCGCGAACGGTTAAACCTGCTATTGGATCCCGGAGCACCATTTCTAGAACTGTATTCAGTAGCCGGATATATGCAGGGAAGCGACACGGATGGATCGATGGCCGGTGGAAACTGCATTGGTGGAATCGGATACATTGAAGGGACTCGCTGTGTCGTATATGCCGATGATTTTTTAACTAAAGGAGGTACCATAACCAGTCTTGGGGGTGGAAAAAGGATTAAAATGCAGGAGATGGCGCTTCGCCAAAAAATGCCATTGGTGGTGTTGGCTCAGAGTGGTGGAGGCGACCTTAGAGAGGCAGGGGATATGTTTGGTACATCCGGTGTTATTTTTGCCAACCAGTGCCGGTTGTCTGCAGCCGGTATTCCCCAGATTACGGTTGTACACGGCAGCGCAACGGCGGGTGGTGCTTATCAGCCCGGTCTGTCGGATTATATCGTGATGATCCGTAAACAGTCGACTGTTTACCTGGCGGGTCCACCGTTATTAAAGGCCGCCACAGGAGAGATTGCCACCGACGAAGAGATTGGTGGGGCTGAACTGCACAGTTCCATCTCCGGCGTTTGTGACTTCCTGGCAGAGAACGATGCCGATGGAATCCGGATCGCCAGGGAGATCATGTCAAAATTACAGTGGAATAAAAATCTGCCGACGGTTGGAAAAAAGTCTTATAAAGAGCCGCTGAACTCTCCGGATGAATTGATTGGTGTGGTTCCGGTTGATCCAAAAACACCCTATGACGTTCGCGAGATTATTGCCCGGATTGCTGACGGTTCCGAGTTCCTGGATTTCAAGCCGGAATATGATAGTGGAACGGTTTGCGGTTATATTGAACTGCACGGCAACAGCTGTGGCGTTATTGGTAATAACAGTCCAATCACTGCCAATGGGGCAGCCAAGGCCACACAATTCATGCAGCTCTGCGATCAATCCGAAACACCCCTACTCTTTTTGCATAATACCACCGGTTTTATGGTGGGAACCGAACCGGAACGAGCCGGTATTAACAAACATGGCTCCAAAATGATCCAGGCCGTCACGAATTCACGTGTCCCGAAATTATCGGTTGTGGTTGGCGGTTCTTATGGCGCCGGAAATTATGCCATGTGCGGAAGAGGCATGGAACCCGATTATATGTTTGCCTGGCCGCATAGTGTTGTATCGGTCATGGGACCCGCCCAGGCCGGCAGTGTGTTACGGCAGGTAGCGGAAGCGCGCATGAAAAAGGCCGGGATGATGGATGAGGCATTTCTGGACAAACTCGAAGCCGATACCCGAAAGGATATGGAAGATCGCTCCCATGCTTTGGCCAATACCGCACGGTTATGGGACGACGGACTGATTGATCCCCGGGACACCCGAAATGTTCTTGGCTTTGTACTGGATGTTTGCCTGGAGGCGAAAAGACGGATTGTGAACCCCAATACATTTGGTGTCGGTAGAATGTAACTGTTCAAAATATAAATATATTGATGAAACCAAAAATATTCCAAAATCGTTTCATCAGGTCCATCCGGCGAAAGCCCGATTGATAACCATGAATAATATCCGTACTTAGGATCGGCTTAAAAATTACTTGGCATTCTGTTGGCGAGTAATTTTTTAACGAGCACTCAGCCAGTCAAAACTAAATTGTAACACATCATATCAAGGACAAGACAATGATTAACAAAATACTAATCGCCAACCGGGGTGAAATCGCAGTACGTGTTATGCGAACCGCTAAAAATAATGGATACCGTACAGTCGCGGTTTACAGTGAAGCAGATGCCGATGCTCTACACGTGCAAGTGGCAGACGAAGCCGTCTGCATTGGGCCACCGGCAGTGGGTGAATCATACCTGGTTGCTGAAAAAATACTGGATGCCGCCAAGCAGACGGGCGCCGATGCGATTCATCCGGGTTACGGTTTTTTATCTGAAAACGCCGATTTTTCAAACGCCTGCGAACAGGCCGGTATTGTATTTATCGGCCCCGATGCCCAAGCCATCGAACTGATGGGTAGCAAGCGCCTCTCCAAAATTGCCATGCTGGAAGCGGGAGTTCCCTGTATCCCCGGATACCAGGGAGCTGATCAATCGGACGAAGTGTTACAGGCCGAGGCGAATAAGATGGGATTTCCTGTGATGGTTAAAGCGTCCGCTGGCGGTGGTGGTCGGGGCATGCGCTTGGTGTTCGAGGCTTCTGAATTGCTTGAAAACCTGGCCACGGCGCGCTCGGAAGCACAAAACGCGTTTGGTAGTGGGGAGTTGATCCTGGAAAAAGCGGTGATTGAACCGCGTCACATTGAAATTCAAGTGTTTGCAGATACTCTCGGTAATGCAGTCTACCTTGGCGAGCGGGACTGTTCTATTCAACGACGTCACCAGAAAGTCGTGGAAGAGGCTCCCTCCCCTTTTGTGGACGAGCAACTGCGGCAGCGTATGGGAGAGGCAGCGGTAAATGCAGCCAAGGCCTGTAACTATCGCGGGGCCGGGACAGTTGAATTTTTAGTGGATAAAGAGGGTACATTTTTCTTCCTGGAGATGAACACCCGGCTACAGGTAGAGCACCCCGTTACCGAGCTGATTACCGGGTTGGACCTGGTCGATTGGCAGATCAAGGTGGCTGAGGGTAAGCGTTTGCCGTTGACCCAGGATGAGATAAAACTCAGCGGACACGCCATCGAAGTTCGCATTTATGCTGAAGACGCCCGCCACAACTTCCTACCCCAAACCGGGAAAATTCTGGCCTGGGATATCCCCGAGCGCGATGGAATCCGGATCGATACCGGGATCCAAACCGGCGGGGTTGTTAGTCCTCACTATGATCCGATGTTGGCTAAAGTGATTGCCTATGGCGAAGATCGTGACGAAGCTCGCCGCCGTCTGGCTTCTGCGCTTCAGGATATGGTGCTGCTGGGTCTGAGCAACAACAAACTGTTCCTGGAAAGAATTATCCGGCACCCAGTTTTTGCTGAAGGTGATGCCACCACCGCTTTTATCGAACAGCATTTCAGTGATGATATCAGTATGTCTGCCGAAAGTATAAGGCCTAAAGACCTGGCTTTGGTAGCAATGGCCATTTACAGTATGAACTCTGAATTCAACGGGGATATTGCCTGGCATAAACCGGCGGGTTACGGTTGTCAGTACAAATTCCAATGGGAAGACCAACAGCAGGATGTGACCGTGAAATGTGACGGTAATCAGTTTAAAGCCATTGCCCTTGAGCAGGAAATTCAACTTGAATTTGTTTCTTTGGAAGCCGACACGCTGACCTATGTAGAAAACGGTATCCGCCGGAAAGCCGGTTTCACTGTTGAACACAATCGACTGTATCTGGATGATGACGCGGGCCATTTTCTGTTTGAAAACCAGACTCATCTTCCAGCCGAATCTGCCGGCAGTGCTGGCAGCGGGGATATCAAAGCCGTTATGGATGGGGCTATTATCAATATCCTGGTGCAGGAAGGTGACGCGGTTGAAACCGGCCAGACTCTCATCGTACTCGAAGCCATGAAGATGGAGCACCCCATCAAAGCCACCAGGAAAGGTACAGTGGAATCGGTATTTACATCTATCGGCGACCAGGTTAAAAGCAAGCAGTTGTTGGTAAAACTGACTGAGACGGCAGACGACTAAAACGGCCAGTCAGGTTCATAAGCGAATTACCAGCGCAAGAAATAATGAACGAGATTATTTCAAAACACATTTTATAGAAACGGGTCGCCTGAATATGGGTTGCGGATGGCTATTGCATGCGTCAGTCCTCTCTCCATCTGGGTGAAGCGTTAAAACCAAAATATAAAAGGACAACCTATGAGTAAGAATAGTGAAAAATTTATCATCGCCAATATCAGCGGGTTTTTCGGTGACCGCTTTTCCGCTGCCAAAGAGATGCTTGAGGGCGGACCTGTTGACGTATTGACTGGTGACTACCTGGCCGAACTGACGATGGCCATCCTCCTTAAGCAAACCTTTAAAGATCCCAACAGGGGTTATGCCCACACCTTTTTAAAGCAGATGGAAATGGTGATGGGAGAGTGCATGGACAGAAAGGTCAAGGTGGTAGCCAATGCCGGGGGACTCAACCCTAAAGGTCTGGCTGATGAGTTGAGAAAGGTGGCCGAAACACTGGGACTCAATCCCAAAATTGCGTATATCGAAGGCGATAATCTAATGCCCCGGCTGGGAGAACTGCAAGAGCAGGGTGAAGAGTTCCGTCATCTCGATACGGGCGTATTATTGAAAGACGCCAAAGCACAGCCTATGACTGCCAATGCATACTTTGGCGGTTGGGGAGTTGTCAAGGCTCTGGAAGAAGGAGCTGATATTGTTGTCGGCGGTCGATTGGCTGATGCAGCTGTTGTGATGGGACCCGCGGCCTGGCACTTTGGCTGGCAGAAGAACGATTGGGACAAACTGGCCGGTGCAGCTGCAGCGGGACACATCATCGAATGCAGCGGCCAAGCCTGTGGCGGAAATTACTCTTTTGTAGATGAAATACCATCCTACCACAATATGGGTTTCCCTATCGCCGAGATGCATAATGACGGATCCTTTGTCATCACCAAGCACCCGGGAACCGGTGGTTTGGTATCAGTCGGTACTGTAACCGCCCAGTTGATGTATGAAGTGAGGCAGCCCAAATATTTGACACCGGATGTTGCTTCCAGATTTGAAACCATCAACATCTCCCAGCAGGGGCCGGATCGTGTCGAGATAACAGGTGTACAGGGTGAGCCCCCACCAGTGACCACTAAAGTTTGTATTAACAACCTGGGTGGACATAAGAATGCGACAACCCTGTTGTTGGCCGGAACGGATATCGAAAAGAAGGCCCAAATCCTGGAAGATACTCTGTTCACAAGCCTTGGTGGGAAACAGCAGTTCGAAACGGTTGATTTTCAGCTGATCCGGTCGGATAAAGAAAACCCGCCCAACAATGAGGAGGCCTTTGCTTATGTGAGAACGGCTGTTACCGACTCCGACCCGAAAAAAGTAGCAACATTCTCTACCAAGTTCATCGAATTGGCCCTTTGTACTGTACCGGGTATGGCCATGACCTCTCCCCCGGGTAAAGGAAGCCCGATCATTCGCCACTGGCCGACATTGGTTTCACAATCAGCTATCATGCAAAAGGTGTTTGTTGAGGGCAAGGAGTTCGATATTGCCGCCATCGTCTCAGAAGGAACGGTGCCTGCCTCTGAACCGGCAAGAGTGGAAATCCCGGCTGTGCCTTCCGGTGCTACAACGCTTGCGCCCCTTGGAAAACTATACGCAGCCCGATCCGGAGATAAAGGTGGCAACGCCAACCTGGGTATCTGGGGAAAGACACCGGAGTCCTATGCCTTTCTCAGCTCTTTTCTGACAGTCGAAAAATTTAAGGAGGTTTTACCTGATATGGCCGGATTCGAGATCGAACGCTACGAACTTCCGAATTTGCGGGCTCTGAATTTTTATGTCAAGGGGCTGCTGGGAGACGGTGTCTCAGCATCGACGCGCATGGATCCACAAGCCAAGGCTTTAGGAGAATACCTGAGAACAAAAACGGTCGAAATACCATCGAGCCTGCTGTAACGATACGAACACAGCTTACGTTAATGACATTAAATTAATGGAGGAAAGCGGATGCTCTCGCAATTGTTTGAAGCCAGGGCCTCTCCACTGCCAACCCTCCCCGCTAGCCCGCGTAAACGTTGAAAATGCTAGCTAGTAGGTAGCCTGCTTGCAGGACACTGTGACTGGCACTCAAAACAGTAGTAGTAATTACCGGTCATGAATGTTTGCCATAGTTCGCGCAGCCCGTGACCGTTCACAATCTCCTTCATCTCTTCGGTTGGTACCTCCATCAAACCGCTGATCACTCTATGAAAGGTCCGGAATCCAAACTTAAAAATCCGGTCTCCGCAGGCCTTTTTATT
>PJEL010004947.1_pt1 | contig 10817 bp, 8 predicted proteins | sample 1853271 | NCBI WGS metagenome assembly PJEL01 (sample SAMN08108733, study PRJNA415343) | Invertebrate metagenome, whole genome shotgun sequencing project. | host: Globobulimina | place: Sweden: Gullmar Fjord | collected 2015-08 | reverse complement strand
CATAAATTACGCGCCCTTGGTGTACAAACGTGTGGCGATTCTCCGTGCTAGTCATATAATAGACAATGAAAAACGGTATTCGTAAAAAGAATGTAGGCCATGTGGTTGCTGTGTTGTTTGTATGCACACATCTTGAGGCAGGTGTGTTTTTGGTTTCCGCTATACAGGGCAACGGTGAATATCGTATCCCTCTGCCAAGCATCTCTCAAGATGAGATTCTAGACAATGCCACACCACCATATGGTCAGCCATTCAGAGATCTAAGCATTGAACCTCCACGCCTGTGGAACAACTGACTCCATTCAGATTCATGCATATGACCGCCAATCTCTCCATTTTGCCTTGCGTACTTTCGGTATCGAATGACACGTGGATAACCCAAGTTTGTACAATCCGATGGAAATACCACACCAATGAATCAAATAATACGAGCATTCTTGTGCTCTTTGTATATTTGTAAGACTTGAAAATATAATATTTCTGACATGCCAATTTCTATGTACCGTGCATAAAATCATGCTGTCTTTTTCTCCTGTACTTTTCTTAACACTCTTGTGTCGGTCTCTCGCGGAGGGTCGACAGCTTTCCGGACAGGATGATACGATACAAATCAAGGCCAGCAATGCATCGCAAATGAATATTGCAATAATTGGTGGTGGAGCCAGTGGATTAACCCTTGGGTACACCTTAGAGCAGAGTCTTGGACACAAGGTTACTGTTTTTGAGAGTAACAGTCGCGTGGGAGGCAAGGTATACTCTCCAATCGTTCAGGGAGAGACATTTGATGTTGGTGCTGTACTAATAGACTCTAAGTTTACAGACATGATGTTGCAAGGTAAGTGTGCCATGCCATTCAATGTCACATATGCAGTGTCTGTGTGGAGTACTTTGGAACAAGGCGAATCCCCTCAAAATCTTGATTTTTTAGCCGGTTTGGAAGCATATGGGTTTACAGATTACATGAGTGAGATACCGGCATGGATAAATGTGTACAACAGGTACAAATATCTAAATGAAGATCCCATGGTTTTTTTTGAATATGAAAAGAACATGCCATTATATGTTCCCTTTGATGAGTTTATCAAGGAGAATGGGATCCAAGTCATTGGTCAGGCTTTTCGAAATTCGTATGTATTGTTTGGGTATGGTTTTGGGGAGGACGTACCTGCTTTGTACATTCTAAAGTTTATGATTCGTCAGCTCAACCCAGAGGTACTTACATCCCTGTTGTCCGACAGGAGCGAGAATGACCTGCTTACATTCCCATCAATCGTACTTCCAGAAGGAGGTCAAGCCCTGTTTGAATGCATTGCATCTACACTCAGTGACGTGCGATTGAATGCAACAGTCGAGAACATCACACGAAGTAGCACTAGTGCTGGTGAGCCAATCATCGAGATAAAAACCAGTGGGGGCAATGTTCATGTTTATGACCGTGTTGTGATCACGACTGATTTGACACAATCCTTGTCCTTCTTAGATGCTCACGAGGATGACGTGCGTTTGTTCAACTCCATACAGCACAACCTATACACCTCTAGCATTGTTCAAGGGGTAGAGGTTCCTGATTTTCCAGATGACAGAGTAGGCTCGGACACTATCACTTTCCCAGCAAACATGTATCGAAATAGTTCCATGTTTCCACAAGGTTTGAGTACAAAACCAGGATCTGATAGTCCATCAGTAAAGGCAGTAATGTATCAATATGATGAAAACCCTCTGAGCATTGTTGGCATTTCGCAAGGGCCTGCTATGACTCCTATTGTGGATGGACCCGGGTATCAAGACCTAGTACAAGATGCAGAGCAATTTTTGAACACTTCTGGGATTGTATCTGATGGAGTTGTACGCCAGTTCATTTGGCCAACGTATTTTCCACATTTTAGATCAGAAGAACTGAAAGCTGGAGCATACAAGACCCTTGAATCTCTACAAGGGAAACAGGGTACCTATTATGCTGGAAGTATATTCAACTTTGAGACAATCCAAGATGTCACTACGTTTGCTATTGCTCTTGCAAACACAATCCAGTGATACTTCACTTCTTTGATCAGATTTCCAGAGATTCTACTTGGGATAGCATGCACCAAGAAGACAAGACTCGCCCTTCAAATGATTCACCCGTGAGACACAATGGGTGTCCTCTGCTAGCATTTCTTTCTTTTTAAATACAATCTAATAGAGTATATCACATCACATGAAGGCATGTACCCGTGATTCTTAAAAGAGGTCTTTGAGCTCGAAATGAGTCGATTCACATGGGCTGGGGGTGCTTCAAGCGGCTCTCAAGCTGGGGTGATATTTCGTCCGAGTATTCCATCGCTTCATAAAGTAAATATAAATCCACATCGATCTCCAGCATGCCATCTTGCGTCTGGAGAGAACAGGGTGATATCTTCTAGTGCTGCAAAATTTTCCAAGAACGACACATTTACTTTATGTGGATATACAAGGACTGCAAGGGATATACAATCGACCTTTAGAACAATATACGTACAATGTAGTGCTTTGGACGAGAGTACAGGCGTCCCGGAGAGCAGTGAAGTGTCTCAACAAGGTGACGGTCAGAGCACGATTTTGCAGCGCACTGAAAATCTCGAGAAATCCTCTGGGTCTGGTCGTGGGACTAAAAAGGAGCGGATAAAAAAGTTGAAAGAAAAGAGTGCTGCAAGAGCTACAATGGCTGCAACTGGGGAGCTGGTGATGTATCCTCCAGACGAGCAAAGAAGGATAAAGAATTCCTGGGCAAGGCTCATGCGCTGGTCAAGGAATCTGAGGCAGCGAGAAGCTGCTCGAGCCAATGAGGTCAGACTCGAAAAAGTTGTCGTCTTTGGCGGAGGTAGTTTTGGTACTGCGATGGGGTCTGCTCTGGCAAAGTCGCATCCACAGCTGGAAGTGGTGCTACTGCTGAGGGATCCATACCTGTGCAAAGATATCAATGACAAACATTACAATACACGATACTTGCCTGACTATGAGCTTCCAGGGAGAGTGACGGCGACAACGTCTGCAGAGGCTGCTCTCTGTGGTGCTCAATATGCAATACATGCTGTCCCAGTGCAGCATTCCAGGGCTTTCCTCACCAGCATCAAGCAGTACATAGATCCATCTCTGCCTATTATTTCCGTGAGTAAAGGAATCGAGGTAAGCACTGGCAAGGTAATGTCTGACTTGATTCCTTCAGCTCTAGAACGAAGGCAGCCCATGGTATTTTTATCAGGGCCATCTTTTGCCAAAGAAGTCATGGATGAGAGACCCACAGGGTTAGTGGCTGCAAGCAGAGATAAAGCCTTGTGTAGAGAGGTACAGAATCTATTCGCATCTCCAATAATGCGAATTAATATAACTACAGACGTGATAGGAGTGGAAATTTGTGGAGCTCTAAAAAATGTGCTTGCAATAGCAGCAGGGATTGTGGAGGGTCTAGAGTTGGGAAATAATGCCATGGCTGCGTTGATCTCCCAAGGATGCTCCGAGATTCGATGGCTTGCTGAAAAAATGGGTGCAAAACCTGCAACTATCAGTGGTCTTTCAGGTCTTGGAGATATCATGTTGACATGCTATGGCTCTCTCAGCAGAAATAGGTCAGTTGGTGTGAGGCTGGGAAAGGGTGAGGCATTGAGTGATATCATGGCATCTTCTTCCCAAGTCGCTGAGGGAGTGCCCACTGCTGGAGCTGTAGTATCGCTTGCAAGAAAGTACCGTGTACAACTTCCAGTGTTGACTGCTGTAGCCCAGGTATTGAATGGGCATTTGAGTGCAGCAGAAGCTGTAGCAGAAATAATGAATCTGCCACAAATAGAAGAGCGGTGAATTGAATGTTACTGATATTATATATTTATTTATTTGCTAGTCTCAAACAATAAAGCAGGCAAACAGACTGCAATATTATGATGTTTCATTGAGAAGCTCAAGCTGTTCCTGCTGATCCATCAAGAGCATTGCTTGGATGGAGTCTTCAAGGTTGCCTTCCAGGATTTTGTTCAAATCGAAATTCATTTTGCATCTGTGATCACTCATACGAGTGTCTTTATAATTATACGTCTTGATTTTCTCAGATCTTGATCCTGTCCCGACTTGGCTCTTTCTGGCAGCTGCCACCTCAGAGCGCTGTTTCTCTATCTCCAATTCAAAAAGTCTGGTTCTCAATAACGCCATAGCACGCTCTCTATTCCGTAGCTGTGAACGTTCCTCTTGCATGAATATTCTAATTCCGGTTGGTTTATGTACTAAATCAACAGCAGTTTCAACCTTGTTCACATTCTGCCCTCCAGCGCCTCCTGCCCTTGCCGTTGTCAAGTCAATCTCTTTTGGGTCAATGGTAACATCAACTTCATCTGCCTCTGGCATCACGGCTACTGTTGCAGTTGAAGTGTGTACCCTTCCACTTGTCTCAGTCGCAGGAACTCTCTGAACTCGATGCACTCCGCTTTCATACTTTAACTTACTATACACTTTATCCCCTGTTATTTGCAGGACACATTCCTTGTACCCTCCAGCCTCTGCAGTCGAGTCACTCATTCTCATAACCTTCCAGCCTTGAGTATCAGCATACTTTTGATACATGCGAATCAAATCTGCAGCCCATAGAGCCGCCTCTTCACCCCCTGTACCCGCTCGCACTTCAAGCATAATGTTCTTTTCATCAAGAGGGTCTTTGGGAAGCAACAAGAGTTTAAGACTTCCTCCAAGTGTCTCCAGTTCACTGTTCAACATACTATACTCTTCCTTTGCGAGCTCGAGCATTTCCATATCAACACCTTCACATTCTTTCATCATTGCTTTTGCATCTGCAACCTGTCTTTCAATATCTCTATACTTCTGAAAGGCCTCCACAGCTGCCTGAATATCCGACATGGCTCTCACCAACTTTTGGTATTCAGTCTGATCCGAGGACACAGCAGGGTCTGCCATTTTCTCTTGCAATTCATTATATTGTCTTTCAGTATCCTCTAGCTTTGTGAGTACGTAAGGATCCTGCAGAATACATGAGGTTTTAGACCAAAGAACATCTTGGGCCTGCTAAGGACGAGACAAGCACACTACGTACCGCCGCCTGGACCAGAGTGAGTGACGACTTTCGTCCATAATTATACAATTTAGATTTGGTATGGCCATTTTTGTGACCAATGGCTGCAGAGTTTGGAAGATTGCTTACGTGGAGCACCAAAGGACTACTACGCTTGCTCTCCAAGTTGGAGCGACTATTAGAGACGATATGAAATCGAACAGTTGACATCATAGTTGCCATATATGAATGTAAAAAGTAAAATGTGGTACATGCGGGCATGTTCTATGTTGTATATATGCTTGATGAGAATCATCCAAAATCTTGAGATGGCCATCCAGAGCAAGATGGTGCTCACAGGATTGGACCATGAAGAGTGAGTCTGGCATCATTCATTGTTTGAGTCAGTGGTAATTGATTACATAGACCAGTTGATGAGTTACTGATGTCACTGCATACCCCCTGAGGTTTGAAGTTTTCAAACTTGCAATATTGCAAGTGCCCAGGTGCATCTCTCCCAAAAGTGTTTGAACAATTTCAACTCTATTCTGTGTGTAGGAAATCAATTGCTCACGCGGCATTGATCTCGAATGAAATTTTGATAATTTTATTTGTCTATGAATCAATATTCTTGTGACATTGCTTGTGGTGGCGGGAATAATAGTACGATAACGAGGGCCATGCCGAGTGTCCTCGTAACGACGAGAGTTTTGTCGGGCTTTCAATGTTCTTCCTCTCGCCATAGTATCTACAAAAGAGATATAATGTATCAATATAACCAAAGGACGCAAATGCGTGGAAGGCAAGGATGCATGTCTCACCTTTGCCGTGCTAGCAAGAGCGACGATGCTGTGAGTCAGGGCATGGATCTGGTTCCACCTGATCTTGATGGTGATGAAGTCGATGCGTTTGCTGAGCTCGTGCGATTGGCTGTGGAGAAGGACCCCAGCCTTGCAGAAAAAGCAGCAAAGGATCTGCCTGGAGTCTCATCTGGTGGTGGTGCTGCTACCCAACCGCACGTGCGATCTCCATCACTGGCAATGCTGGGGCCAATGTCCGTGGAAGGGCTTCCACTTCAAAACAAACCGGGTTGGTTACGCCAAAAAGCCCCTCAAGGGGATCGTTACGAATATTTGACATCACAAATGGGGAATTTGAAACTTGCCACTGTGTGTCAGGAGGCTCAGTGCCCAAACATTGGAGAATGCTGGGGTGGATCTGATGAGCATACCGCAACGGCGACAATTATGCTCATGGGAGATACATGTACTCGTGGTTGCCGATTTTGTGCCGTGAATACATCACAAACTCCTCTTCCTCTGGACCCTGATGAACCTAGAAATACAGCAGAAGCAGTTGCTGACTGGGGTGTAGGGTATGTAGTCCTAACATCTGTGGATAGGGATGATTTGACAGATGGTGGTGCGAATCATTTTGCAGAAACTGTTCGTGGCCTGAAAGAATTGCGCCCTGACTTGCTCGTGGAATGTCTCACCCCAGACTTTAAAGGTGATTTGCAGGCAGTGACCATGCTTGCATCGAGTGGACTAGATGTGTTTGCACATAATATAGAAACTGTAGAGTCCTTACAAAAGCGAGTCCGAGACCCGCGTGCGGGATACTTGCAATCTCTTGAAGTTCTTCGAGCTGCCAAACAAGTGCCAGGTGTGTACACAAAGTCCTCAATCATGTTGGGACTTGGTGAGACAGATGACGAAATTATCGACACCATGTTGGATCTGAGAGATTGTGGAGTAGATATTTTGACTCTTGGGCAATACCTACAGCCTACACCCCGACACCTCCCCATTGTAGACTATGTCACTCCTGAGAAGTTTGAGTACTGGAGGGAGTTTGGAGAAGAAGAAATTGGATTTAAATTTGTTGCATCTGGTCCATTAGTTCGGTCGTCATATAGGGCTGGTGAGTTCTTTGTCGATGCCATGATTCGAGGAGAGCGAGCAAAGACTGCAGGAATAGCTTAGCCATTTTCAGTGTTCGACTCTGGGCAAACCTTGTTTGACACATGTCATGGTTACAGTATTGCTTTCATGCATGGATATTTTTTTCAAGGTTGTCAATTCATCAATGAAAACTCTGCATTCAAATTTACATCCCGTGTAGATGTACATGGAAAAAGTCACCTGCAAAAGTACTCTTCTCCATTCTGTACATCATCATTCATAATGAATGCTATCATTTGTCCTCGTGTATAATGCTACAGACTCCAATCTCTTAATACTACAAACCTATATCAAATGCACCCTCCGTTACTTCTGTTGCATTGGTCTCTTGCTCCTCGGTTGCAGAGAAGACCCGGATCCAGGATGGTTGGTATCTGACTCTGAGCAAAGGCCCAATCTTGGGAAGGTACATGGCATCGTACTTTCCAATTGATCACAGCAAATACATCATAAACAGAAAAGATACATTCTTTCTCGTATGATGCATTCCACCGAATCATAGGAAAACTCTTTCAATCATCGTACATATCGGTGACTTGTTGAACGCGGTAAAGTTGCTACAAGGTCGTGTGGACAGGACAACTGTTGATGACGATGCGAGTTTTAGTTTTATGCTTAGTTTTGATACTACTACTCGATCATGCTGAATGCAAGAGTAATCGCAGGAAATTATTTTCAGGTATGGCCGAGTCTGAACATAAGGTCGGGAGGTAGCCAAACCGTCTACCGCTTCACGAGGTTCTGTACAACTCCGATCACTGATATTGATATAACGTTTCATTTCTATCAATGAAGGGGAGCCCGATGGTGTGCGAAACAGAATGAAGACCGGATATGGGACATTTTGTGGTATCTCAAGCAAAGCAGCTCTGTACTGCTGGGGAGATGACTTGTTAACAGGACAACCCCTGCTACAACCTAAATTGATCGATAAAGGGCCCTGGTCACAAGTTGGTGTCGGTCTAGGATATTTGTGTGCCTTGCAGGCAGAGAATAAATACGTGTATTGTTATGGAGAGGGGTATGATGGTCAACTGGGGGATGGCAGTCCTGTTGGCGAAAAGAGCAGGCTGGACAAGTTGACGCCAATTGTGGGATCACGAGAATTCACAGATTTAACAGTTGGTACATATCACTCTTGCGCACTGTCACCTGACAAGAGTGCGTTTTGCTGGGGATTGAATGACTTTGGTCAGCTTGGAACAGGGGATAACGTCTCCTCTTCTACGCCACTCCCTGTCTTCTCCGATATGGATAACTGGAAGGAGATCTCCGCTGGAAGTGATCATACGTGCGCCACAAAAACAAACGAAGAAGGTTGGTGTTGGGGGCACAATAACTATAAACAGGTGTCACCAACAGCTGATGATCTGACATTGATCCCAAGCAAGCTTAATGGTAATTGGAAGACAATTTCAGCAGGCGATAGATTCAGTCTAGGAGTCGATAGTAAAGGAGCGGGATATGGATGGGGTCTGTCAGAAATCATTGACGTTGATTTTGCCATTGGAGGTATGCTTGGAGACAACTCGGAACTCTGTCTGAATCCTCAAACAGGGGAACTCTGTGACACATCTGACGCAGCAATGGTAGGAGAGTATGACTATAGTTACGAAGTCCTACCAGAGCCTAGATATGAAACACCTGTTCCAATTGCTGGGGAAAAAACCTGGATATCCATTTCTGCTGGCAGAATCCCTTGCGCAATTGAACAAGGAACAAATGCATTGTATTGTTGGGGATATACATACGGAGAAGCCTACGTCGATGGTAGCCCGCAGACGAATTATCCGATTCAACCAAATGGTACCGAGAATGCGTCATGGCTGTCACTCTCTGCAAGTGACAGTGGTCCCCATTGTGGCATTCAAATGGATGGCACTGGATGGTGTTGGGGTCGGAATGATTTCAACTGCGAAACGAATTGTCCTTTGGGAGATGGAACCTCGACTAATAGCGCAGTACCAGTGAAGGTTGTTAAAATAGATGACTGGTTAGATCCATCATATGCTGGTATCCCAGATGCAGACTATGGTGAATCCACAGGAGAACCTGCCAATGGGCCTCAGACAGATGTAGTTGTTCCTGACAAGCCCATAGTCCCTGTAGATGTATCAGGATCTACTACAAGGCTTGAAAAAAGTGGGATTTGGTTTTTAGTGAGCGTATGCATGTATGCATTGGTCGGATAAGACTGTGCACACTAACACATGTTACTCCATGTATACAAAATAGTTTTTTGAATTGCTTTATAGATTCCTAACACTGTAATGGTAAAAAATATGTCTCTACTTACACTCCAGATAGATAATATATCACCAAACGTCTAATCCTCCAAAGCAGTTGCTCCAGAAATAATCTCAATCAGCTCTGTCGTAATGGATGCTTGGCGTGTTCTATTATATGTCAAGGTGAGTTTGCCAAGCATTTCTCCGGCATTCTTCGTCGAGTTTTCCATAGCACTCATACGACTACTTTGCTCACTGCAATTATTCTCGAGCATTGCTGTATACAAAGATGTTGCAAGATTAAATTCTGCAAGATTTTGCAAGAGTTCAGCTCTTCCTGGCCCTTCAATCTCATAGGCATCCAATGAGCTACCGGCTTCTGCCTGCTTCTCTAAAGCATCTGGAGATAAAATGGTAGCAATTGTTGGCTTTTGGGAGATTGCAGAGACAAAACGATTGTACACAATTCGAGCCACATCAAACTCTGTCTTGAGGATTTCCTCAGCAATACTGCATGTCTGAGGGAATGTGAGCCTGACTTTTTGTGTATCGGCAAATGTAGCAACAATTTTGTCTGTTTGATCACGCTGAAGCTGTGATTTACCCTTCTCTCCAAGAATCACAATCTGCTGCTCACCCTCTGGATTTGCAACTTGCATAGATGTTCTTGTATATTTGCAAATCATCGTGTTGATAGCTCCACATAATCCTTTATCAGTAGTAACTGGAACTGTTACATTCTTTTCTCCTTCAGCGAGAGGTAAATCTCCCAACATTTTCAGGAATGGCTCCTGCATTCCCCTACATTTCTCCGTTGCAGATTGTGCACTTCTCATTTTCGATGCAGCAACCATCTTCATGGCACTGGTAATCTTCTGAATATTACCAACAGATCTCATACGCTGTTTAACAGCCAAAGTAGACACAGATCGACTGCCAGCTCTGCAAAAAGTATCAAATAACACGTCAGGGCCAACAACCACATGAGATACGTAGGGTCAACTGTCATAGGTTTTCCATATTCAGATACATCACATGCAGATGTGATGTATTAAATATTGTATCCATTTCTGGGCGTGAGGTAACGAACGCACAAACCCCAGGGAGGAGACGTCGCACGTGCACATCCCAACAGGCCAATAACTATGACAGACTTTCATCCTCTAGCACCACTTTTTCATAATGCATCCAATATAACTATTGGAGTGTCAAATTGACGTACCCTTCGGCTGAAGAAAGAATCGAGGAAGATGCTGCCTCGACGGGCATCATCAACTCGCCCAAGGGAGCGCTCCTTGACAGGATACTCTGCGTTCCCCTTCGCAACATTATTTAAACTGTATTAATATGCTAAATACGTTTTAAAAACGTTTCTTACATAAAGAACCGCCCGTCCGCAGTTGGATATCGCGGTTTTTCGGTGGATCGACATTCTCAAAATGTTATTTAGAAAATTCCCTGTCCGGATCCGGGAATTGCCTGAAACTGCAAAGTTCCCTGGGGGAATGTGGGGTCACACCATGTCCATTGATTCAGAAGCAATTCTCTTCTTGTGTCAAGGGTGCACCAGAGGATCAAGTCAACACACTTTTACCACCGGGGCTCGTGCCAGGAAGC
>PJEL010004946.1_pt1 | contig 10819 bp, 9 predicted proteins | sample 1853271 | NCBI WGS metagenome assembly PJEL01 (sample SAMN08108733, study PRJNA415343) | Invertebrate metagenome, whole genome shotgun sequencing project. | host: Globobulimina | place: Sweden: Gullmar Fjord | collected 2015-08 | reverse complement strand
TGAAGTGTTAAGACTAGAGCTAGTACTATTTGTAATCACAAAATAATCGTTGTATCTCTTTATTAAATCTTTTATTATGATACATAATAAATATTCATATTTTATTTTATTACTATTCTGTAGTGTATCTATAGAAAAAAGCTATCATGATGTCTAGGATTTGCCCATCTGTCGCTAATTTTTGATGCTTTACTATAAATTTCTGTTAGAGTTTTTGTACCTAAGGAAGTATATTCTTTCTAATTTTTAAACTTTTCAAATTCTTGTTTTGCTTCTTCTAGTTTTGATTTATTCAGTTGATTTACAAAAATTGCACTAGTCGTGTCTTCTATAAAAATTTTTAACAATTCATCTGCTTTTTCGTCAGATATATTTCCCCACTTTATTAAAGTTGTATATAAGTTTTTTGAAGTTGAAGAAAGGACTTTTAATGTATACCATTGTGAATAAAGTAATTCAGCAGTTATCATTTCAAAGTTCTTTTCTTTGAGAATTAAAATCCAAATTTGCAAATATTGTTTAGATGTTGAAATAGCATTATGAAAACGTTGATATTGAGATATCGTTTCTTGTGGCAATTTCATTAAAATATCATCTGATAAAGTAAAACTTGTATAATCATTTACATACTCTTGTAATATTTCTAAAAAAGGTTCAAGTTTTTCTACTTCTTTAAGTTTTTCTTTCTCAATACTTTGAAATAATTCTGAAAATGCGACACAAAGAGTATGTGACAGATCAAAGGATTTATTTTCCTGTTCTTTTATTTTTTCTTTATCTACTAAAATTTCAATATAACTTTTTATCACAATTTCTAATGCTTTTATTTGACTAAGTTTTGAGAGATATACAAAAGCTAATTTATTTTCTTGTTTATTTTGATTAAATTTAATTATTCTTAATCTTATTAAATAGTTTAAAAAAGCACCAATTATAATACCTATTAATGCTGAGAAAAGAGCAATTACACTTGTACTCATAAATTATATCCTTTGCAACTTTATTGAATTTATTATATAACTAAATACTTAAATAAAATATATTAAAACGATATAAAGTACTTAAGTCGCAACAGTTGAAAATTATCACACTCCAATATATTTACCAAATCTACATAAAACCTCAAATCTGATATAATCCATCTTATGACACCATTTAAAGTACATACAGAATATTCTCCAGCAGGAGATCAACCAGAAGCAATAGAAAAACTAACTGCAAGTATAGTTAGTGGTAATAAATACAATACTCTTTTAGGTGTGACAGGAAGTGGTAAAACCTATACTATGGCTAAGGTTATAGAAGCTACTCAAATGCCTACACTTATCATGACTCACAATAAAACTTTAGCAGCTCAGATATATAGTGAATTTAGAGGATTTTTTCCTGATAATCATGTAGAATATTTTATCTCTTATTATGATTATTATCAGCCTGAAGCGTACATACCTCGTAGTGACCTTTTCATTGAAAAAGATAGTTCTATAAATAGTGAGTTAGAACGTATGAGACTAAGCACTACTTCTTCACTTTTAAGTTTTGAAGATATTATATGTGTGGCTTCAGTATCTGCTAACTATGGTCTTGGTAATCCAGAAGAATATAAGAAAAATGTACAAAAAGTAGAACAGGGTCAAGAGTATTCTCAAAGAGCAATGCTACTTAAACTTGTAGAGATGGGATACAAAAGAAACGATAAGTTTTTTGACCGTGGAGAGTTCAGAGTAAATGGAGATGTATTAGATGTATTTCCAGCATATTCTGAAGATGAATTTATACGATTAGAATTTTTTGGCGATGAGATAGAAACTATATCAAAACTAGAATACATGACAAATGTAAAAAGAGAAGAGATCAAAGAGGTAACCATCTATAGTGTAAATCCGTTTGTGGTATCTCAAGACAGGCTCGCAACTGCTGTTAAGTCTATAGAAGAAGAGCTAGACGAACGACTTGCATATTATCAAAAAGAAGAAAAACATGTCGAATACCAAAGACTAAAACAAAGAGTAGAATTCGATTTAGAGATGATAGAAGCTACTGGTATGTGTAAAGGTATCGAGAATTATGCCAGGCTTCTAACTGATAAAAAAGTAGGTGAAACGCCATACTCTTTAATCGACTATTTTGAAGCTATGGATAGACCATATTTACTTATCGTTGATGAATCACATGTAAGTTTATCTCAGTTTAGAGGGATGCATGCAGCTGACAGAAGTAGAAAAGAAGTTTTAGTTGATTATGGTTTTAGGTTACCATCAGCTCTTGATAATAGACCACTAAAATTTGATGAATATATCAATAAAAAAGCAAACTTTCTTTTTGTAAGTGCTACACCAAATGAACTTGAGCTTGACATGTCATCTGAAGTTGCACATCAAATTATACGTCCTACAGGACTACTTGATCCAGTAATTCAGTTAATGGATAGTGAGTTTCAAGTAGAAACTCTACATGATGAGATAAAAAAAGTAGTAGCTAAAAATGAAAGAGTTTTAGTAACAGTTCTTACAAAAAAAATGGCTGAAGAATTAGCAAGTTACTATAGTGATTTAGGTATAAAAGTAAAATATTTACATAGTGAGATTGATGCAATCGAGCGAAATCAAATCATCAGACAACTAAGACTTGGTAAATTTGATGTACTTGTAGGTATTAACCTTTTAAGAGAAGGTCTTGATATTCCAGAAGCTTCACTAGTAGCTATATTAGATGCAGATAAAGAGGGATTTCTAAGAAGTAAAACAGCCTTAGTTCAAACTATGGGACGTGCGGCTAGAAATAGTAACGGTAGAGTTATATTATTTCATAAGCGTATCACAGATAGTATGCAGTTTGCAATAGATACTACTAATAATAGACGAGCAATACAGGAAGCTCACAATAAAGAACATGGTATCACACCAACTACAACTATCAGACGACTTGATGAAGACCTAAAAGTTGAAGAGTATGATGATATAGCTTTAAAAATGGATAAGCTAGATAGAATGCCAGCAATTGAGAGAAAAAAGATGTTGGTTGAACTAAATGCTCAAATGAAAAAAGCAGCAAAAGACTTAAATTTTGAAGAAGCGATACGATTGCGAGATGAAATAGATAAAATAAAGAAAATATAGGAGCATCTATGAATAGTAATGAAATATTACAACAATTATTAAAAGTAAAAAATAAAATAAACCTTTTTGATGACCTAAATAATCAACAAGTGAAAACTCTAGTTAAAGAGATCACATTTAACAAATTTGAAAAAAATGAAACAGTTTTTCGTCAGGGTGACAAAAAAAATCAATTTATCTATTTTATTTTAGCCGGAAGTATAAAGGTAAATATTTCAGATAATTTTGGTGTAAAAAAAACTATTACAACTGTGACACAAGGTTCTATTATTGGTGAGATTCAAGCTGTACTTGATCATGAAAGAACAGCTAGTTGTGTTGCCTCTTCTGATTCAAATATACTAATTGGTTTTACTATAAATGATTATAATATGGTAACTAATGGAAATGTATATGGGATCTTTTATAGAAACTTATCAAGAGTTTTAGCTCTGAAAATCAACGATACAAACTCTAAAGTAAAATAAATTTACTTTTCTATTATTTTAGTAAATGAGCGTTGTGTTCGAATAAAAGATGTTGTATAGTGTATCTCTTTTAAAAATACTAATAATGCAACAATAAGTGAAGACATAGCCAATACAAACAATATAGAAATTACAAGTGATGTACTAAAATGAAACATCGTACTTAAGAACATCGTCAAAATAACTAATGCGATTAACAGACCTGTTGATGTACAAAAGAAAATAGCTAGATTAATATTTGACATTCTCATTGTCAAAAACTTACGTCTAGAGATCATTTTTGCTGTTATTGTTTCTTTTTGTTCTTGGCGATCTAGTTTATACACTTGATCCATAATCCTAGCTAATCGTCCAATAAATACATTTAATAATCCTGCAACGGCAGCTAAAAGAAATACAGGAGCTACTGATAATTTTATCAACTCTGAAACGCTATGAACTACTGTAGGATCGACTAATTGTGTCATAAAGATTTACCTTTTATATTTTTTGTGATTTTATCTTCTTGTATATTAATTATAAATTAGAAGCTAATTCTACTTTATAATTTTTCATAAAACTCTGTGTTACGGTAATGCTCACAATAAATTTCTAGAATGCTATTTAAATGCTATTAACAAAATATCATAGGATTATTATATCTTAAGACTAATATTCTTTTATAAAAAAATATAAAGGGAAAAAATGGATATTAGTTTACAAGCTGCATTTGCAGTTTTACCTATTTTAGTAGCGGCGGTTCTTTTAATAGGTCTTAGATTACCTGCAAAAAAAGCAATGCCAATCGTATTTATTGTTACTGCAACTGTTGCAGTATATATTTGGGAGGTTAGTTTAAATAGAGTTATAGCTTCCTCTATACAAGGTTTTCTTATTACTATTGCAGTTCTTTGGATTATATTTGGTGCTATTTTATTATTAAATACATTGAAACATTCAGGTGCAATGGCAACAATAAGACAAGGATTTAACAACGTAAGTCCAGATAGAAGAGTTCAAGTAATTATTATTGCTTGGTTATTTGGTTCATTTATTGAAGGTGCATCTGGTTTTGGAACACCTGCAGCTATCGCAGCTCCATTAATGGTTGCAATTGGTTTTCCAGCAATGGCAGCTGTTATGATAGGGATGATGATTCAAAGTACTCCTGTATCTTTTGGTGCAGTTGGTACTCCTATTTTAATCGGAGTAAATAAAGGTCTTGATTCAGAAGGTATTGGTTCTATACTTACTTCTATGGGTTCTAGTTGGGATGTATATTTACAAGTTATTACATCTGAAGTAGCTGTTGTACATGCAATTACTGGTACATTGATTCCATTATTTATGATTATGATGATGACAAGATTTTTTGGAAAAAACAAATCATGGTTTGAAGGATTATCTATATTACCATTTGCTATTTTTGGTGGTCTTGCATTTACAATTCCATACGCTTTAACTGGTGTATTTTTAGGCGCAGAATTTCCATCATTAATTGGTGCATTAGTAGGTCTTCCTATTGTAACATTTGCAGCTAAAAAAGGTTTTTTAATTCCTAAAGATACATGGGATTTTGCACCAAAAGAAGAATGGCCTATAGAATGGGTAAGTAAATTTGAGATGAAATTAGACTCTATGACAGATAAAGTACCTATGTCATTAACAAAAGCTTGGATTCCATATGTATTAGTTGCAGCTATTTTAGTATTAACAAGAGTATCTGATGAAGCAAGAGCATTTGTAAAATCATGGATTATCCCTTTTAAAGATATTTTAGGAGAAGGTTTAGGATATACAATCACTCCATTATATTTACCAGGTGGTATTTTAGTATTTGTTGTTCTTATTACTTTTTTCTTTCACAAAATGGAATTCAAAGAGTTAAAAGCAGCAGTTAGTGAATCTTCAAAAGTTATGATAGGTGCAGGATTTGTACTTATGTTTACTATTCCTTTAGTAAGAATTCTTATTAACTCAGGAGTAAATGCATCAGGATTTGATTCTATGCCTGTAGCAATGGCAAACTTTGTAGCTACTTCTGTTGGTGATATTTTCCCGCTGTTTGCACCTATGGTTGGAGCTTTAGGGGCATTTATTGCTGGATCTAACACTGTATCAAATATGATGTTATCACAATTTCAATTTGGTGTTGCAGATGCGTTAGGATTATCTACAGCATTTATGATTGCACTTCAAGCAGTAGGAGCAGCCGCTGGTAATATGATAGCTATTCATAATGTTGTAGCAGCTAGTGCTACTGTTGGACTACTAGATCAAGAAGGTGAAACTTTAAGAAGAACTATTATCCCTACACTATACTATTGTTTAGTTGCAGGAATTTTAGGACTTATTGGTATGTATGTACTCGGATTATCAGATCCACTAATGAAATAACAAATAAAGAGGTTTACTCCTCTTTATTTTAATACCCTATAAATCTTCATTATCTTCTTCCTTATTCTTTCTATGATATAAATCAACGTTAACTACACACTAAATGGTTATAATCATCTTTATAATTACCTTGGAGTACAAATGAAAAGAAGAACTTTTATACTATTCACTCTATTCGCATTTTTAACACGAAGTTTTGCCTCTAATACAAAAGGCAATGAATTCAAAATAATAAAAGCTGTTTATTCACATCTTTTTCCAACTACACAAAACTATTCAGGTGCTTCTATTTTTGGAGCTTTTGAGTTCTTATTTTCAATTTCAAAACATAAAAGTTTCGATACAACTGATATGGAGTTTATTATAAATGGGGCAAAGAAACTATTGGAATTAGAAAAAAACTTTTTGTTACTCGATACAAATGATAAAGAAAAAGTACTAAGAGAGTTTGAAAATACAAACTTTGGACAAAACTGGTTATCTACATTATTATATTATGGATTTGAAGCGATGCTTGGTGATCCCATTTATAAAGGAAATAAAAATATGACAGGATGGGAAAATATAAATCATACTGCACCCACACCAACAGCTTCTTACCCATTTGGAAAAAATCATGGCTAAGTATGATATCTGTATTATAGGTAGTGGAGCTGGGGCTGGTCCTATTGCATATGAGTTAGCAAAAAGTGGTGCTAAAGTTGTAGTGATTGAAAAAGGTGATTTCTATAAAAGAGAAGATTTTTCTAAAGATGAGATAGCTTATACAAAAAGAAGTATAGTAACGCCAAGTCTTCAAGATGAATTTCATACTTTAGTAGATGGAAATGAAGAATACACTACCACTCAAGCAAATTGGGATTTTTGGAATGGTTCAGTAGTCGGTGGTGCTTCCAATTTTATGAGTGGTTTTTTCCATAGGTTGCATCCAGATGATTTTAGATTAAAAACAAAGTTTGGAGATATAGAAGGTGCTAATATAGAAGATTGGCCTATCTCTTATGATGAACTTGAACCTTACTATGACAAAGTTGAAAAGATAGTTGGAGTGAGTGGTTACCCAAGTGTCCATAAATACAATGAACCTAGAAGTTCAAAAGATTTTCCTTATAAACCAACACAAGAACATCCTATAGCTAAACTCATTGACAAAAGTTGTAAAGAGTTAGATATAAATTCAGTAGTAACACCACGCGCTATTTTATCTGAAGATACAAATACTAGAAACCAATGTTATAACTCAAACTACTGTGGTAGTTACGGATGTAGCAGTGGAGCAAAAGGAAGTGCCAGAGAAGCCCTACTTAATCCTGCTTTAAAAACTGGAAACTTAACAATTCTTACAAATGCTTTTGTTACAAAAATAGATGAAAAAAACAATAAAATAGTATCTGTCTCTTATATCGATAAAAAAGAACATAAATATAAAACTATAAAAGCTAAAATTTTTGTATTAGCTGCGCAAGCTGTTGAGAGTTCAAGGCTATTACTAAACTCAACTTCTAAAAACTATCCTAATGGACTTTCAAATAATAATGGTCAAGTAGGTAAAAATTTACTTTTTAGTGGAGGAGGAATTGTTACCGGGACATTTGAACAAAGTAGTAAAATATCCCTTGATAAACTTTTAGTAGAAGGACCTTTTGTAAATCGTGTAGTAAAAGATTGGTATTTTTTAGATAAAAATACAAAGGGTGGTATTTTAGAATTTCTTTTTGAACATGCAAATCCTATTAGTAAAGCAAACAGATTAAAATGGGGAGAGAGGGATAAGTTAGTTTGGGGTGAAGAGTTATATAAAAAGTTAGATCAAAAATTTCGTAAAGAAAAACAACTCAATATTGAAATATTTAATGATTGGTTACCTAATGATAATTGTAATGTAACTATTGATAAAGAAAGAGTTGATAAGTATGGAATAAATGTCGCAAAAATAGCAATTGGGTCTCATCCTGAGAATGAAAAAGTAGGAAACAGTTTAGCTCTAGAAGCAATAAAAATATTAAAACAAATGGGTGCTAAAAATATAAATGATAATATCTCCCCTGCTCCTCCTCAAAATTTACAAGCAGGTGGATGTAGATTTGGAAATGATGCTAAAACCTCTGTATTAAATAAAAACTGTCAATCACATGAGATAAATAATCTTTTTGTGACTGATGGAAGTTTTATGCCAACAGGTGGTAGTGTGCCTTATACTTTTACAATATATGCAAATAGTTTTAGAGTTGCTGAGTATTTAATACATAATTGGAAAAATATATAACTATCTTATACCTTATTACCAATATAGATTGGGGTTTATCTGTTTCTTAACCTTTACTGATATAATTGAGCAAAATTATTATAAGGTTTATTTATGAATGTATTAAAATTATTATTATTAACTGGTTTATTATCATATGCAAATGCAGCACTTGTACGACACAGTGACAATATTGTTAAAGATGATAAATCAATGTTATTATGGCAAGACTCAATTGATGTAAAAACAAAAAAGTTTACCTTTGAAGAATCAAAAAGATACTGTCAAAATTTAAGTTTAGATGGACAAAAAGGTTGGAAAGTACCGGGGTTTGGTGAACTTTTTTCTATAGTAAATCCAAAAAGTTATAATCCAACTTTATCAAAAGAGTTTAAAAACTATCTTTCTAGTAACTATTGGACAACAAAAGGGTTTAGTCACGGAATGTCTAAAGAATATTTTGTAGTGAACTTTTTATCAGGTGCTTTTAACAGAGAACATATAGATGGTAAATTTTCAGTAAGATGTTATAAAAAAGCAGTTAATTAAGAATTTTTGATTTTTTAAAATATCAGGTTATTAAAGTGAGAATAAATTGATAATATAAAAACTTGAAAAGGATGACAAGTTTTTATTTTTTTATTATCATTTGTTAAATTTCTGATGTAATTATAAGAAACGAAAATGAATTGAAAATGAAATCACTGTTATCTCTACAATTTTTTTTTAAATTTTACTATTAAACTTTATAAAATATTAACTTGATAGATATTGTGTCAGGTAACTTGTGTATAAAAGAAGTGATAATATAAAGACCTGAAAAGGATGACAAGTCTTTATATTTTTATTGTTAAATTTCGAAGTATAACGATAAAGAATAAAAATGAAATGTAAATGAAAAAAACATCTCATTATTATTAAACTATATAAAATAAACTTTGATAATGTAAAAACTTCAAAGGAGGATAAATCCTTATAAGTTAATTATCTTTATTGATTTCGTGATGTAATTATAAGAAACGAAAATGAAGTGAAAATGAAATCAGCTCACTATCCATCATAAAACATAAAAATTTATTTTAAAGTAGATATATATTTAGATAACTCTTCAAGTTTAGCATAACTATAGCCAGATACTTTTTCAGTCATTGTGCTACCCATACCATATTCACTACGTCTACCTTTCTTGTATCCTTTTAGAGCTTCATATATCACTCCTTGAGATAGGCTATTTGGCGCTTGAGATACACCCATACCACTTTCATCCATTTTTATACCATGACATTCTGAACAAACTCTTGAGACAATAGTTTGAGCAGATGACGCAAATGCAAAAGCAGAAAATACTGCTATCAAAATAAACTTTTTCATAATAAAACCCCTTGTGTTTTTCTTTCATAATAAACAAGTATATTCTGTTTTAATAAAAATTAAAATTAAGTAGTTTTGATATAGTCTGGATTATTTGGCTTTTTTGATTGTGTAGTTGTATTACGTAAGTAGATAATATAAAAACTTGAAAAGGAAGAACAAGTCTTTATATAGTTATTATCTTTGTTAAATTTCTAGTGTAATTATAGGAAACGAAAATGAAGTGAAAATGAAATTGTATTTTATTTTTTTATATTAGTTTGATTTTTACAAAAAGTGGCGCGGTTGACGAGATTCGAACTCGCGGCCCTCTGCGTGACAGGCAGATATTCTAACCAGCTGAACTACAACCGCACTTTTTATATTGAATAAGTATTGATTGTTCTTTGTAAGGAGTATAAGTACTCCTCCCAGATACCTAAACACACCAAGATTGAAAGTTCCTTGCTGTATTCCTACCCTGGGGAGTTGCCTTCAAAAATGATTGTAAAGGTCTAAGAGAAGCAGTCAAAATACAATTTGTATTCTCAATGCTTGTCTTGTAATTAGAACGAGATTTTAATAGAATTACTATTAAAATCTCATTAAACGACTAATATCCGCTTATTTCCACATAAGTACTGATGATATATAATAATGGATCGATATATAATACAGTTGCTATTGTTAAAAATACTGTTATTCCTACTAGTACTTGTGTAGAAGCACTTGAATTTTCCATAAATTTTGCTTCATTATTTGGATTTGGTTCTTTTAAAAACATATATACAATAAGTTTTAAATAATAATATGCGGCTATTGCAGAGTTTAGAGCCATTATAAGTGCCAAGATAATGTAATCTGCATTGATAGTTGCACTTAATAAAAACATCTTACCCCAAAATAAACTAAAGGGAGGAATCCCCGCAAGACTTAACATAAATAGTCCTAAGATACAAGCACCTACTGGAGAGACTTTTACAAAACCTGCAAACTTTTCAAAAGGATGGTCTGTTGCATAACCATATTTACTTTTACTTCTATTTACCCATAACATTGCAAAAGCCCCAAAATTAGTAAATGAGAATAAAATCCAGTATAAAAATAATCCTTGAGTAGCTTGTGAAGTTCCTACTAAGATAGCTCCCATTACAAAACCTGCATGAGAGATAGATGAGAATGCCAACATTCTTTTCACATCTTTTTGTACAAGTGCTGCCATATTTGGAATAGTCATAGTTAAAACTACTATTACATATAAA
>PJEL010004945.1_pt1 | contig 10821 bp, 26 predicted proteins | sample 1853271 | NCBI WGS metagenome assembly PJEL01 (sample SAMN08108733, study PRJNA415343) | Invertebrate metagenome, whole genome shotgun sequencing project. | host: Globobulimina | place: Sweden: Gullmar Fjord | collected 2015-08 | reverse complement strand
TTAGCTAATATCTTTAACCCTCTTGAAATCTCACCTACAGCTTCAGTCCTGTTATTACCAACGCCTGACATTAACTGTATGTAATCTACTATCAACAATTCAATACCACATTTAGATTTTAACTGCTTTGCTTTAGCTCTCAGAGTCTTAATATCTAAAGCAGGTGTATCATCTATCTCTATCTTTAATGTACTAACGTAATCCCTAGCCTTCATTAACTGAGTATTATCTTCAGCAGTTAAAGCAGGTGGTATAACCTCATTATTCTCAAAGGTAGGTTTAGACCTTTCAATAGGTACGTCTGCTCTAGCAAATACTAATCTTTCTGCTAGTTGATCCTTATCCATTTCCATAGACATAACACCAACTACCTTATCTTTACCTACATTCTCTGCTATATTCATAGCTAGAGCAGTCTTTCCCATCCCTGGCCGACCTGCTACTATGTATAAATTAGAGTCAACAAACCCATGTAGCATATTATCTAAATCGTTTATACCTGACACTACAAAAGTACGTTCATCTCTAAGGGTACGGTCAATATCCTCAAGAACTCTATCAGCAGAGTTACCTATAGAGTCAAAACTATTACCATTACGACTACTCTTTAGTCCCATAACTACAGTTTCAGCTTCATCTACAATCTTCTCAGGATCTTCTTCTCCTTCATATCCTTTATAGGCCATAGTTTCACCAACATCAATAATAGTTCTTCTATCGTAATGACCTATTAAGATATTACAATACTTCTCTACGTTAGTGGTAGTCAATACAAGTTCCATACATTCAACTAGATGTACGCTATGACTCTCTTTTTGTGTACGTCTAAGTTCAGCTACTACTGTAGTTAAATCTACGGCTTCGCCCTTACTATGCATATCTAATATTGTCTTGAAAATAATCTTATGTTTGGGTGTTAAGAAGTCAGATACTTTTAGGTGTGTGATAACAACCTCTAAAGCATCAGGGTCTTTTAAACAACACCCTAACACCAACTGTTCGGTCTCGTAGTCCTGCGGTTTTACTTTCAATTACTTTCCTTTCTACTTAGTCCAAATCCTTCTACAACATTCAAAATAGAAGCCTTTTTTCTCGCTTCCTCTACGTATCATAATATTAGAACACTTAGGGCAATTAGCTCTATTCGGTTTTAAGAACCTATTATCGCCAGGTTCTTTATCTTGGTAGTGGTTGCCTAGTTTAAAGTTCACCCTTATACCCCATCTTACTTAGCCAATCGTCTATTTGAGCTATCCTTTTTTTTACTATTTTTTGTTTTCTGGCAAGTTCCCCTATAGCTCTCTTATTCTTCCGTTTTTCGTACTCAGCCGACCTTCTATCTTGAATAAAAATTTTAACATAATAATCGTATACTTCCTTTTTTACAAACATCCTCAAACTCCTTTCACTATTTGACAACTTTTAGCGTATCTATAAAACAAATCAGGGTTCTTTTCTAGAAGCCCTATTGTTCTTATCCTACCAAACTTATGTTCAATTCTCCTATCGTTCCAACCACGCCATTGATCTATATGATACCTTCTAAATACTGGCCATACGTGTAACTCAAGTTGTTTCCAATTAGCTTTCATATCAAAAAAGACAAACTTATTCTTAGGGAGCACCTCTTGGTGTGCCCAATTCCGAATACCATTATCAGGCTTGATAGCATGACCTTCAGGTTCTATATATATAACTTTACTATCACCTTTTTGAAATAACATACTGTAATGACTACGGGTACAAGTCCATAAAACTTCACCCTCTTCTGATATACACTTAATTATACCCTCAAAGTCTAGATGGTGACTGTCTACGTGAGCTATTAGGCTTACTTTATTAAGTGAGTAGTCTCTCCTGTGGTGAAAGTTATAAGCAATTATACGGTTAGAGGATTTGAAGTTCTCCACCACTTCAAAATATACATTCATAGGGAGATTATAGACAAACTTTCTAGCGTTATCGTCATCTTTAGGTACATCACCGTAAAAAACTTCGGTTATTCTATCCTTCCATTTATGCTTAACCCCATGAATAACATGTGGCATATACGTGTATGCTATTTCTTTATGGTTATTCCAGTTTATCCCCATAAATATCTACTCCTTTCTCTTTCTTTCCGTTTACAAAATCTTGTATCTTTCTACATAAGATAGAATAACTATCTGATTCTTTCTTAGTCATTAACGCAATAAACTCTGCTCTGCCAAAGTGAATGTCCAAGACATCTCTATGCAGAGCCATTGACCTTTCTAGTTTATCTTGGTTCATAAACAACTTCGTATTTAGTTACAAACTTACGACCTTCTTTTTCCCTATATGCTATCTTACCAATACAATTATACCTCTCAGTTAAGGCTTTAAGTTTCGCACGTTCATCTTTACTAATCTTATTACTAATCTTACATTGTACTAGAGTTGTAGCACCGTGTTCTAAAGCTATTATATCAGCTACGCCATGCGATCCTGCTGTACGGAAACATAAGTAACCTAGTTGTTCGAGTTCTTTCTTAACTTTACGTTCAAAGTTAGCACCGTTCACGTAATTTCTATTAGTCATATCTGTCTCTCTGTTAATGGGGTTAAAATAGTTTACCTCTTGATATTCTTATCCAAACCTACTCGCTTTAATTCATCTTCCACTATTTTCACTTTCATTATAGCTTTCATACTGGGAACTCATTCAATTCAAATATTAGTTTATCTAAGTCTGTCCATTTAAACATACCGTCAGCAAATCCGTACATTACATCAAAATCACCTTTTTCAAACTCACCATAAATATATAGCTTCTTTCCTTGACCTTTTGCGTATCCTGCTTCAAGATGTGCCGAATTACCACACGGCTTAACCATTATGACAATGTCAGCCCAATCGAGCCATTTCTTATCTTCATTAAATGCCTTTTGTGATTTCTCGTGTTCAAGAAACTCTATAGCTGTCATATTTTCATGTCCTTCGATTTCGCTGAAATGAAATGAGAATCTTTCCTCTGTTTCTTGGCAAAACGAATCTACTTCAAACTCATGGCATCGAAGTATTCCTGCTAAATCATTGACTACATCTTTATTTTTCCATGATGACGCTAAATATATCTTCATCTTAGCCCTGCTTCTTTGTAGGTTCTATGGTGACTGGGCGGAAACACTCTTTACACCTAAGATTCGGGTCAACATCGAAGGCTAATTGAAAGCCTGTTGAAACATCAAATATCTTTTCGCAATCTGTATGTATCCCTCTTATTGCGTTATGATGTATAAATATATTGCTGATATTACACCATAAACCTACTTCTTTTCTGTTATTATCTATGTCTAAAATAAATACTTTCATATCTTTTATCCTTTCATTAGCTTCTTTAATAATTGTAGGGAAGCGGTTAGGCGGTTATCATCCCTTGACGCAATATCATAGACTATAGTAGACGGTTCTATAATCTCATATCTCCAACTACCACCATCGAAAGTTACCTCAAAATTTCTTTCTTTTGGCAACATATCCACAATATCATTCTCTACCTTTGAGATAGAGGGGAAAACGTAGTTCTTACCATTAACTTCAAAAGTATAGGAATCTTCTATAACATTCATACTTGTGTCTGTCATATATGTCGAATATAAATACACTTCTTCAAACTCATACCCTAATCCATGTAGCTCTATGAGGGTCTTTAGGAGGTCACTCATTTTTCTTCACCTTTCAGGGAGTTAATTTGAGAGTCAAGGTGATTTATCATCCCATCTAAAGTGACTATAGTTATTGCTCCTTTGAATCCATACCCAGTTACAGCAATAGTTCCGTTTTCATTAAAGTCAGATATTGTGATTGGCTGATAGTTTGGTTTATTTGGGAATATTATCTTCATACATCTTCTCCTTTCAGGGAGTTGAGGGTGTTACCATCCCCGCTATAACAATCAGCTATTTTCTGTTTAATTATTGCCAAATCAATTTCTAATGAACCACTAAACCCTATTTGACCTTTGATGGTCTTCAACAGTTCATCTTTAGCTGATAGTTGGGATTCTAGCCCTGCAAGTTCTTCGTTTTTTGAACCGACATAATCCGTAAAATTCCCTTTTGTTAATCCATGTTCAGCAGTTATATTACTAATCTGCTGTTGAAGTTCCTTGACTATTTCTTCTCCGTAAATATTGCCGACATAATCAAATTCAAGTAATAGTCTACTGTCTCTCAATATCTTCCCTATAGGTCTATATTTCTCTCCTATCGGTTCTACTTGAGGGTCGGGAGGGATAGGCTTACAATCAGGTGGCTCTATCTGAGAAGAAAATCTTTTTCCACAGTTACTACACTCAACGATTCCGTCAATTTTTATGTCTGTTGGGTCACATTTCATATCATTCACCATCCTTGCCACAACTCCAACAGTAAACATCTGATGGGTCGCATTCTTGTCCACAGTTTAAACATTGATTCACTTTTCACCATCCTTTAGGGAGTTTTCAAATTTTTCAATTATTGCTTGTGTATGTGATACATCAATTTCATCTTGATTTAATTCATACTTTATTTCTTCCAACAACTCAACAGCTTCTTTCAGCTTAGCATCTTTGGCTGATAGTTCGGATAATACTTTGTTGTATTTATCTCCAAGCTCAGCTATACCCATGTGCTGATGTTTTGGTTCAAGTAAACAATGAGGAATTTCTTCACGTTTTAATTTCTTAACTCTTGATAGTTCTTTCTCCAACTCCTCAATCTTCTGTTCGAGAGATTCTGTTAGTTCTAATATCTTTTTAAATTGCTTATCTTCAAGGGAGTTTGATTTTATATTATTTTGTAACATCATTCTAGTTATTATTTTTAATATATCATCTCCATCCCCTATCGGTTCTACTTGAACAGGGTCGGGCTTCTCTTGCTCTTGAGGTTCTACTGGGATAGTCCCACATGCTAAACAAGAATACTTAGAACGTTTATGTCTCGTTACTATTTCACAAGTAGGGCAAAATACATCTTTTTCTCTACTCATTTACTACTCTCCAATCTGTTGAGGATTTCTGATATTTTCTTATACGAGGCACACCCTCTAATCCCATTAGAATTATCTAATAAATACTTATAATCATCACGTACAATATTTAATTCTTTGAGTATTCCCACAACCTCTGTGCTTGGTTGAGGGGATGCGTAGAGGTAGATGATTTGCCTGTTTAACCTTTTACATCGCATTAAGCCATCAAGATATTCTTTCCCACTCATTTCTTCTTCAAACACCGTATAAGTTAGTCCTTGTTCGTTAGTTGTTTTATACCCTACAGGTTCGTGAGTATCGAGGACTCGCTGTACTACTTTAAGAATATCTTTTTCGTTTGCATGTTTAGCCCCAAATTCTCGCCAATAATCATTTGATTCAGTCACCTTCTTAGCTATTTCCTCTGCTAATGATTTACTCATTTCTTCACCATCCCTTTCAGCACGTTCTCTGCGGTTACAGCGTTAAAAGCTGACTTGACGGCTTCGTGGATGGTTGGGAGTGTATAGGTGTTTCTAAAGGTTTCATATGCTACACCCTCTACTTTCGCTCGAGCTTTAACATAAAAAGAATCATCTGTAACTTGGTACAATCTATACTTCACTTCATCCGTATTAAGCAACTCTAGGTCGGACTCGGTGAAGGTGTGAGGAATGTAAGCTATAACATTACATGCTATTGCATCTTTTTCACTAATCTTCTTTTTATTATAACCTTTAATATCAAGAACAACCTCATTGCTTACAAAGAACCTCAATTCGCCTGTAGGTATCTTATACCACATCCCTGCCTTCAACTCAGGCTCAGGGTCGTAGTGCTTGGAGAGGATAGAGGTTAATACGGTCTCGTTGATATTAACAGTAATATCCTTAATGATTTCCCTAATTACTTCTTCATGCTTCTCTTTCATAACTCAATTCCTTTTCTTATTATAGTGGTTCTGTTCTTCTTCGTTATTTATGTAAGTTTTCAGACCTTGAGGGTCATACCACCCATATCTCATGTTTAAATGCCTACCTAAAAGTTGCTTAAAGTTCGTATACGGCTTTCCTGTCTTAGGATTTTTACCTTCGCAGGTTATTAAAAATGAGCGGGTTTCTTTTATCATATCCTTCATCCACTTTTCAGGAGTTGCCCCCCAATATTCAAACAAATTTTCTACTATTCGTCTGAAATATTGAGGGTCATCCTCGATAGCCTGATTAAACTTCCGTATGTAATCAGGAACTTCCATTTAAAATTCCATAGCATCTTCAGGGTCTTGGCTATCACTATCTACAGACTTAAAGCCACCGTAAGTAATTTGAGCTTCATTCTTTTGACTGAAATCACTCCATTTTTCTTCGGTAGTAATAATAACTTTCTTACCATGTAAATCATTAGCATGAACTTCTTCATAATTAGTAACACCGATAGCCTTACATAGAATCTTTAAACGAATCAATCCATGTTCGTTGTTTAAGACAAAGTTGTTAAACACAACACCTTTATCAGTTTTAAACTGGCAAGCCATCATTTCATTACCATTACTAGATGTCTTTTCTTCTGCGAAAATCTCAGCTACATGGTCTCCGTTAGGTACTACAGGATAATCACCATCTTTACTACGCTCAGGGATTTCTACTTTACTTAGGTCTACGCTCATTACTTTTGCTCCTTTATACATCATCTGGATGTTTATATGAATTTTTATGACAATCTCCATAAGACATTATCATACTCTTAAAAAATGTTTTAGTGGAAAGCCCTATTATCTCCCCAAGATTATCATTTAATTCTTTTCTGACATCTTCACCAACAAACCCATCATTAGGAATAGACTCAATAATGTTATGCCACTCATTAGCTATATCACTTAAATCAGTCCAACATTCACTAATCGTTCTTCCGTTTACCTTATCCACTACTTCTTCTCCTTATTTTTGACTTTATCAATATATACGTTAGTTTTATCTATAAAATCTTGTGCTTGTCCAGCAGTAAACTCCTCTAATTTACAGCCGTAAGAGTTAATCTTCTTGGCCCACTTATCAGGGGTTATATTATATTTCTCATTAGAGATTAACATAACCTCTGTAGTTTTTAAATCGCTTAATTGTTCTTCTGAAATCATTACAACAGGTTTAGCTTTATCTCCTGAAATACCAGTACATTTAAAGAAGGTGTCACCATCAAGTCTAAACTCTTTAGGCAGCTTACCGCTTCTATCCTTTCTTGTATGGATTATAGTGTTATCATCTTTATCTTTAGTGAACCTCAACACCGTATCAAAAAAATAAGGCAAAGACTTCTCACAATCAGGTAGATATTCACCAGTTTTAACCATAGTACCCGTCTCAGCATACTCAGGCTTTTCGTGGGCAGTAAATACTACATTCATATCTAACATACTAATCTTACGTAAGAACGCCTTAAACTCTGACTTAATTACCTGCCAATCACCTATTTGTAACTCATAGAAGTCAATCTTATAACCTGCTCCACCTTTTTTACGGACAAAGAATATCTCTGACCATTTCTTTTGTAAGGCAGACCAATAAACTGTGATAGGATCAATAATGAGTGTAGAAAAATCATGGTCATTAGAGAGAAGGTAATTAACAGCAAGCATCACATCATCGGCGGTTACAATATGCTTGACTTTAAAATCAAATTCTTTACCGTACTCTGTAGTACCTTTCTCAAGGTCAAGAGTAACTGGCTTGGGTAGAGATAAGGTAAATCGGGTCTTACGAGTACCTTCAGCACCGTACACCAACCCTTTCCACCTCTTATTCTCTACTACTGGTTCTTCAAACATTTCCATTACAACGTTCCTTTCTTATAATCTTGGTTTCTTATTAACGTATCGTAGATTTTATCGTCTAGTGGTATCTCTCTAATATCAGCATCTACCTCTTGAGCCATTAAGTTAATATCATCATCATTAAAGAGACATTCATCACTCTCTGACATCATATCCTCAATAGCTTGTTCTGTTTGTTTTAGGTAATTCATAAGAATCCTTTCTGTCCTTATTTTTTGTTGACAAACTCTTTACTATTATACACACCAGAAATACCTTTGTCAATCAGTTTTTTAAATAAACTGATAATAAATATTAAAAAACTCATTGACTTTTAAACAACTATGTATTATACTAGGTACAAGTTGTTGTAGTTATTAAATAAATTCTTAACATTTTTTGCTTCCTTTCTTCCTATGGTTGAAGCCTAGTACGATTAAGTGCTAGGCTTTTTTTATTTATATTACCTGATATACAGTATAACATACTATACCTATAGCACTTAAAACGGTTAAAGCTATTAACATATAACCAATTAAATAAGTACCACCCATACCATCGTCATCTTGATCTACGCTAGTATGACCTCTTTCTATTTCGTCTTGTTCTCTAATCATTTTGTATCCTTTAGGTATTTTTCTATTTTCTTTAAGCATTTAGGGCAGGTAAACTCTATATAATAAGTGTTCTTGTAAGTCCAACAATCAGAAATTACGCTACGCATATTTTCTTCAGGATGTTTTTTACCGCAATCTTGACATTTATACTTCATCCTTTACTCCTTCGTGTATGTTGCCGATTACTTCTGAATTTTCCCATTCTTCCCATGTATAGCACTCGGTAGCTAAAACACCGTCACTATTATCTTGTAAATTGAAAGAAGGAGCTGAATATCCTACGACAAAAGAGTCCTGATACAACCCATCTGTTTTTAAAACATCCCCTTCATAAATCTCAACACCGTTCTTGTCTTTGAGACCTGTGTATTGCATTAGATTTTCTGTATTGTTAAGCAAATCATTTATTGGTTCATACTCTTCATAGGCTAAATCATAAACCATCTCATAAGCTTGCTCTGTATCGTCGTTTATCCACTCCCCAACAGGTAACCAAGCTCTAAACTTAATTTCTCTACTCATTACATATTCTCCTTAATATAATCATTAGCCCACTCCTCAAACTTACGACCACGTAAGGTAAGACCTATATGGCGAAGTGGTTTGAATTTCTGTTCTCTAGGCATCTCCCCACCGTTTTTAATCTTTGATTGTCTAATCTTAGTTAATTGTGCCCGTGTCCTTTTAGGAGGGTTGTCTGCCAATAAGCCACCACCAGGTTTATGGAAAGCACAATGAGAACATAACCCAGCCTTAAACGATTTACCCCAACGGGCTATTCTTCTTTTACTGCAATTTTTACACCACATACTTTAGAACTTCCTTTCGGTGAACATATAGAGCAAGTCCCAAGATAGCACTTAGCTCCTAGTTTATAGGCAGGCACGTTTCTTTTCCTCCAATAAGTTGGTGGTTTAAAAGGATAATCACAAGTAGGACATCGCCAAGCCTTAATATAACCATCATCGCCTACAAGGTATTGTAAAAAAGCTCTACAAGACCTTGATTTGCCACCTGCTGACACTCTTAGAGAGTCGTTAGGAGTCATTCCACACCTTTCGCCTGTCTTATTTTTCTCCCATTTCATCGCTTCCACCAACTTTGCTTGTGTCCACAACGCTGACAACAGCCTTTAGAGTCTAGTGCTGTCTGTAGTCCGCATTTCTCACATCTGCACAGCTTCATAGCGTTTCTTTCTCTTTTTAAGGTTAGGTTTATCTCTAGATAAGTCCTCTAATGAACCGACATGAAAGGCATCACAGCCATTTCGACATTGATAGACTTGATATAACTTATCTTGCTTAAACTTTAATTGTCGGCTATCCCGCAAAGCGTGAGAATAGCTTTTATAGCGTTTCTTGCGACATCTAGGCATTATTGATACTCCTTTGGGATGCCATTATTGTCTATTATGTCGTAGATAGTTGTTTTGGTTAGTTTGGTAGGCCTCCTATGTTTTTGAGCTTTAATCTCGTTAGGTCTACCTTTACGTAAACGGTCAACAGTCTTATTTAACTGCTCAAGGTTAATATCCTCTAGCCAGTCATTCGGAGCAAAAGTAACATCGCTATCTAGTTTATGTAGTAATACTCCACCTTCACCAGTTATTTTTTGATGGTCGATACAATACCCCGAAGTATATTGGGCGTCATTATCACAAAAAAGAGCCTTACACTTCATACTTACTCGCTTTCCTTTATTCGTTTTAATATCTCTGCCTTAAATTCTAAGTCTTTAAATAGTTCTTGTATGAGCTTATCCATTGCTCTATTCTCCTACTGCCTGTTAAGGCTGTTAGTTGTTTGACCTGTTATTTTTTCTCTGTTATTTTCTTCTATGGTTTTATGGGATATTTCTTCTCCTAAATTATCGCTTTCTTCTATTAAGAATTTATTGATTTCATTCATCGTAGAAGCTGTTTTTGCTGAAATATCGCCGTTATTCCATTCTATAGTACAGCAATAAAAACCATTTCGACCTTGCCTTATTGTGACTGTGCCGTTTGTGTGGTTTATTATAAATCCTTGAGCCATAATTCAAACCTTTCTTCAAAATATTAACATTGACATTACTACCGCAAATACTAGACCTATTGTAAAGGCTAGTAAGTACAGTATATTATCTTCGGTGTTTGGGTCGTAGGGTTTCATAATTGGCTATCTATCAATTTAAGGGTTTTTCTGTATTGGTTCGTCAAATTCAACTGCCCGAACCTGTTTATCTTTACTAATCCTCTGCGATGTAGCCTTGCGGTTGCCGTTGTAGTTGCATTACATCTCCAGTTGATACTAGTCAAGCCGTATTTAAAGAGATGTTCAACTATACCTTTTTGATTCTTCCCAAGTCTACCTAGTTTCATTTTAATCCTCGCTTTCTGTGATCGTTACAGTTCCGCAACGGTTGCCGAATCTATCAACAATA
>PJEL010004944.1_pt1 | contig 10821 bp, 11 predicted proteins | sample 1853271 | NCBI WGS metagenome assembly PJEL01 (sample SAMN08108733, study PRJNA415343) | Invertebrate metagenome, whole genome shotgun sequencing project. | host: Globobulimina | place: Sweden: Gullmar Fjord | collected 2015-08 | reverse complement strand
GGCATTGGTTGAAGAGAATGGTTGTTCCATTGTCGAAATCAATAACGCCGGAGATGACCCTTTATCGCCTTGCCCTACGGGAGCTAAGCTAGAAAACCAGTTCAGCGTTGCAGTACTTGATAAGGTTCCTACAGGGATGTGGGGCATTAGGATAATGCAGGAGCTATTATCGAGAGTAGCCATTACCTGCGTGCTGCGCCTTGCTCTGATTTCCTAGCTTAACTCTGAAACTGCATTTTCAAGTGGCTTGGGTATAATCAATTGTAATTTACTCGTAGTCATTGTGTGATTTTTACCCAAGAATAAATAAGGATATTTCAATTGGAATTGATCGTTGAACAATATTTAGCAGAATTTATTGCTGTGCTATCTATCACTATATTAACCATTATCACGCCCGGACCCGATTTTTTTATTGTTGTTAGAAACAGTCTTACTTATTCTAAACGCTCTGGTATTTTTACTACTTTAGGTGTTGCATCGGCAGTATGGATACATATTATTTACACCTTAGCGGGTATCGGGATTATTCTTGCTAAGTCAATTTTGCTATTTACGATTGTTAAGTACTTAGGTGCAGCGTATTTAATATACTTAGGGTGGACTTGTTTGCGAAGCAAGCGTATCGACTCTTTGCAATATGAAAAAGAAAGTACAAAGGTAGAAATTTCAGATTTTATTTCATTTAAAACAGGCTTTATTAACAATGCGCTAAACCCGAAAGCAACATTGTTTTTTCTTAGTCTATTTACCCAAGTGGTAAGTACAGAGACTCCTCTAGGGGTACAAGTGATATACGGGGCGAGCGTATCTATCTCATGTTTGATTTGGTTTAGCCTTATTGCCATTTTTTTAAATCAAAATAAAATTAGAAAGGGCTTTGAATCTGCTCAGTACTATTTTGAGAAAGTTATGGGAGCGGTATTGATTAGTTTTGGACTTAATGTTGCATTGACAACACGATAATTAATTAAATTTTAGGGCGCATAAACGAATGATTACAGCAAGCTGCCATTGCGGTAATGTCAAAATAGACTTCCCTGATATTATAAAAACAGTAACCAGTTGTAATTGTTCTACTTGTAGCAAATATGCCGCACTTTGGGCTTATTTTTCACCTAAAAATATTGAAATCACAACAAAACAAAATGCTATATCCTCATATTGTTGGGGTGATGAAACAATTGAATTTCACCACTGTAATGGCTGTGGATGTTTGACTCATTACACACCGACAGAACATGGCAACAAAGATAGAATGGCGGTTAATTTTCGTTTATTACCGCCAAGTGCACTTGATAACTTTAAAATTCGATATTTCGATGGTGCGGATACTTGGACAGAGATTACGGATTAAAAGAAAATGCACTATCAACCGTTTGACGACGTGCTACTTAGTGCCAGAATATGCCTATTGTATTTAAGGACGGCGAAATTGAAATACCTAGATTTGAAATACCGATATTTGTTAGCTTTCTTGTTAAGCTTTTGTGTCAATGCTCAGGAGTTCGTTGAGACCAAAGAGGGCATTGATGTTAATGACAAAAGTTTCCCTTGGGAATTGGTTATTGACCGAGGAAAAATATTAGGCTGTGTCTATGACAATAGATACTACACGCTGGGCTCTATTCTCATTTTAGAATCTTTGCCTCGAAAATGTGGTTTAGCAACTGATCGAAATGGTATTTGGCAACAGTTATCCGAGCCAGAAATGCTTCACTTTAAAGAGAGCATTGAAATTCAGCAGGCATTAGAAAGAGAGTCAACGTATATTGGTAGTGACCCTATTAATCGAGAGGAAGCGAGACTGATTCGATATTTGCGTCGAGTTAAAGAGTTTGCCGATAAAGGCAAAGATTAATCCAGCCTTAAGTTATTGATATTTTTTATGATTAAACTATCAACTCACGGTTGTTTTTTCTTCTATCAAGGATGTTTAATCAGTTATGGCGATAATTTATAATTTTTCAGATAAACATATTGAACAGCTCTTTCAACTTTATAAGCAAGTGGGGTGGGGGGCAGACCGTTCAATTAAAGACGTTACATCCTGTATACAAGGCTCTCAAGTCTGTATTGGTATAGTTGATAAACATCATGACCTTATTGGTTTTACCCGAGTGATAAGTGATTTTATATACAAGGCATTTATATTTGATGTGGTGATATACCCAAACCGCTTGAAAATACAGGATTCAGCAAGCCGAAAAAGGGTTAGCACCAAGGCATTGGTTGAAGAGAATGGTTGTTCCATTGTTGAAATCAATAACGCCGGAGATGACCCTTTATCGCCTTGCCCTACGGGAGCTAAGCTAGAAAACCAGTTCAGCGTTGCAGTACTTGGTAAGGGAGTAACCATTACCTGCGTGCTGCGCCTTGCTCTGGTTTCCTAGCTTAACTCTGAAACTGCATTTTCAAGTGGCTTGGGTATAAGTGTAAAGCATCGGGGTGAAGGTTTGGGTCAGCAGCTTGTACATCTTGTGAAGAACCATGAGCAATTAAGAAAAGTTAAGCACTTTGAGTTATATTGCTTGCCGGAAATGGAGGGTTTTTACGAGAACTTTGGCTTTTCAACACAAGTTGATGGCCTTAAATTAATACGCTGCACTAATGCTTAATTAGTTGTTTAAAATCTAGCAGCAATAGGGCATCAAAAGGCTTAATCAATCGATTAAGCCTGCGGTTCATACTATTTTATAAGCTCATCTATTCATCTTGGAAAATTTCTTCAATCCTCATTTTGAATAACCTTGCGGTTTTAAAAGCCAGCGGCAAACTTGGGTCAAACTTACCTTTTTCAATAGCATTAATGGTTTGGCGAGAAACCTCTAATGCATCTCCAAGCTGAGCTTGTGTCCAGTTCCTTTCTGCGCGTAGCACTTTGAGTTTATTTTTCATCGGTAATTTCTATTGCCAATAAATGTGGCAGTTAGGTAGGTAAGTCCGATAAAAATCACTAGATGAGAAATTTCAGCGTGAAAGCTTATTAGGTTTACGACATCTAAATTTGAATAGGTTAAACCAACCACCAAGCTAATACCTAGGGTAACTCCCATCGCATTCAATTGAATACGCTGCTGCATTTCGTCCAAACTTTTTATATGTTGGACATTGGCAACGACCATCTTCAAGCCTAGGGCTAAGTTCAATAATACCGCTGCAATTGTTAAGGTTTGGTTGAAGTCCCAGATAAATCGCGGACCAAAGTTGGTTAGCGCCATAGTTAACACCCAAATAATGGTCCAAAACCTTAACTTTGCCGTATTTTTTTATTCTGTTGTTGCCAGTTTGTTGGCTCGCTTGTAACGTCATTAATATTATTTGTCATTTTTTAGTTCCTATGTCGACTCTCTTTTACTAAAAGTTAAGCACACTTTACATTTGTTAATCTAGAAGAGAATATGCTCCGTGTCAAGTGTGCTTTACTTTTAGCTTGGCTCTGTTGATTTTTACTGACAATAATATTGACGTATGCCCAAGAGTCTTGGCTGCTATTGGAAACTGTCTCTAAAGTCGCTAGAGACAGTTTATGCTGGATTAATAGCTGTTTTTCTATATTCACCAGGTGTTTGATTGGTCGATTTGTTAAACCAGCGATAAAAGGATCTGGGTTCAGTAAAGCCTAGTTCAGTACTGATTTCGTTTAAGTTTAATGTGTTCTCTACTAAGTATTGCTTCGCTAATTTAAGCCTAACGTCATCTAATTGGCTTTGAAAGTTTAGTCCTAGTGCGGCTAAACGACGCTGCAAAGTTTTTGCGCTAATATCAAATTGTTGTGCGATTTCTTGCTGGTGAAAGTTTCCTGATTTCAAAGATTTTTCAATGGCAATTTGTAGCTGGGTGATGATATCGGTTTCAGTGCTTAAATCAGAAATTAGCGCTTCAGCATGGCTTTCAAGCGTAGACAATAGCTGCTGATCGCCTTTATTTAAAGGTAATGAGAGTAAGGCCTTATCAAAAACAATGGCATTTTCGTTCTGGCCGTAACTCACCGGACATTTAAATATTGCTTGATACTCATTTTGCTGATCAAGAGCCGGCTCTTTTCTACTCAGTAGTATTTCACTTGGGTTACTTTCTTCGCCGACTAAATAGCGTGCAAAGGTTAACCAAGAGCCTAGACAATTGTCGATCATATGGCGTTTAACGTTAGGATCAGTGAACTGGCAATGCCAGCTTATTTTCACCTTATCGCCGAGTTGGGCAAAGGTTGTAGTGCCCATATCACCAACCAGTTTTTCGAAAGGTTGGATTTTGGTGATAGCTTGCCCAAGGTTTTCACAGTTCATCGATATATATCCCAAAACACTGTAAGAACCCGGCTGTACGTGTTTTGCGGTATGAAGGCCAAATAAATCATCGCTAGATTGTGCAAGTAATGTGGCAATGAGCTGTTGAAACTTCAGGCCTGTGATCTGCTTACTGTTATCTAATAATAAGTTTTGATCTAAGTTAATCGCTTGGCAAATCGCGTTTGTGTCTAATGCTTGCTCTACAGCCAATTGCAAATATTGATTAACTGCCGGTACCGAGGCTTGTCCTAAATTTTCATCTAAGCAAGCATCTAGTGTTTTAGTTAAATTTTTAGCCGTTTCATTATCTTGAATGTTCTTGAACTCAGTCATTATTGCCGCATTTCTCGTTTTACTATCTTTGTTCCGTGAGCTGTTGTGACAATATCTACGTTATTGTCCACAAATGTCACCTTGACTGTCTTTTTAGGACATTTCGTCACTAGGTCCTTCGTTTTATCATAACTCATAGTGAACTAACAGTTAATTAACTTGATTGGGTTAAAAGGGTAATAAAATGAGACGTTGGAATGGCTGGGGTGATGAAAGTACCTCAATGGATTTACCACCATCAGCAGGTGTTTTTTTAACGCAGTTAGTGGGTGAAGGCAAGTGCCTTGCGGATGCTGACTTAGCGAATGTTATGAAGGCTGTTCCCGAAACGCGCTTATTAGCACATCCGCTAATTTCAATTGATGCCGAACAGCGTGTTCGCCATGCGAAAGGGCAGTCATTACCTGACTGGTTAGCCATGCATAGCGGTGATATTAGCTGCTTCCCTGATGGCGTGTGTTTCCCTGAAAATTGTCAAGACGTAAAAGATATTCTTGCTTATGCTAAAAGTCATCATGTTGATTTAATTCCTTATGGCGGTGGTACTAGTGTTGCAGGGCACATAAACCCCAAGCAATCAGAACGTGCGATTTTAACCGTTAATATGAGCCGAATGAATCAATTGCTGCACCTTGACGAACAAAGCCAAATTGCCACTTTTGGCGCGGGCACACCAGGCCCTATGGTGGAAGCACAGTTATTAGCGCGCGGTTATACTTTAGGGCATTTTCCGCAGTCTTTTGAACTTTCAACTATTGGCGGTTGGATAGCAAGTCGTTCAAGTGGCCAGCAGTCATTGCGTTATGGCCGTATTGAGCAATTATTTGCTGGCGGTAATATTGAAACATTTGCCGGTTCACTTGATGTGCCAACGTTTCCTGCATCATCGGCAGGCCCTGATTTACGAGAATTACTATTGGGCTCTGAAGGGCGTTTCGGTATTTTAACTGAGGTGAAAGTACGGGTTAGTAAAGTGGCAGAAAAAGAAAAGTTTTCAGTAATATTTTTCCCAAATTGGCAATCAGCTAGCCAGTTTTGTCAAGAGAGTGTGCAACAACGTATTGCCTTATCTATGTTAAGAGTCAGTAATGCGGTAGAGACACAAACTCAGCTTAAGCTAGCAGGGCATGAAAGTTCAATTAAATGGCTAGAGCGTTATTTATCTCTGCGGGGTTGTGCGGATGAAAAGTGTATGCTGACCTTTGGCTTAACGGGTACCAAACAACAAATATCAGCCAGTAAAAAACAATTAAATAGCTTTGTGAAAAAATTCAAAGGCGTCAGTACCGGTGAATTATTAGGTAAGAAATGGCAAGCCAATCGTTTTCGCTCGCCTTATCTTCGAGAAGCCTTATGGCAACAAGGTTATGTGGTAGATACTTTTGAAACGGCGACTGACTGGGCCAATGTTGATAATTTAATGATGAAAGTTGAAGCAGCAGTACGTGATGGCTTAAAAGAGGAAGGTGAAAAAGTACATGTTTTTACACATCTTTCTCATGTCTATAGTCAAGGTTGTAGCTTATACACCACTTATGTTTATCGAAATGCCAGTTCTTACCAAGAAACACTGGCGCATTGGCAAAAGTTAAAACATCTAGCAAGTGAAACGATTGTTAATAATGGCGGTACGATTAGCCATCAGCACGGTGTCGGTAAAGATCATGCCCCTTATCTGGGGGTAGAAAAAGGTGAGCTAGGGATGAAAGTATTAGAAAACTTAGTTGAGCATTTTGATGCCGATCAGCAACTAAATCCCGGGACATTATTGCAGTAAAGTGCTGGCATAAATGGTTGGTATAAAGGAGAGACTGCGACAGTGAAAACACTTAATGAAGATCTCAAGATAGCAAAAGTTAAAGCTAAAGAAAATAATGCTGAAACTAAGCTGACGATTGGCGAGCTTGCCAACAATGTATTAATGACACGTAAGCAGCGTATTGCTGATATTGTCGATACGCCTTGTTGGGATCTGGTGGTGATTGGTGGTGGTATTACGGGCGCAGGAATTTTAAAGCTTGCCAGCCAAATGGGCTTGAAGGTTTTATTATTGGAACAAAAAGACTTTGCTTGGGGCAGTTCAAGCCGCTCTTCTAAAATGGTGCATGGTGGTTTGCGTTATATGGCGCAAGGGCAAGTGGCATTAACCCGAGAATCGGTTATTGAACGCCAACGACTGCTTAAAGAAGGCGAGCCTTTGGTGAGTAAGCAAAGTTTTGTTATGAGCCACTATAAAAACGCTTTTCCAGGGCCTTGGATATTTAATCGATTATTGTCATGTTATGACTTTATCGCGGGTGCTAAGCAGCATAAGTTTTGGCCAAAATCGGCCTATTTATCATTAGCTCCGCAAGTTGACGAGTCAGAATTATTGGGGGGTACACAATTTTTTGATGCCTTGACTGAAGATGCTCGTTTGGTGCAGCGCTTGATCCAAGAATCGTTACAGCTTGGTGGACAAGCGATTAATTATGCCAAAGTATCTCAACTCAATTCCTTGGCATTTGATAACCAAGTAACAGTCGAATTGGAAGATCATGAGCCAGCACTAAAGCTCAATGCCAAGGTAGTGATAAATGCTTGTGGTGCTTGGTCCAACTTACTTGACAGCAAATATACCGAGCTGCAAGGGCCCAACTCACAAAAAGCTAATCCCGATAGAAAATCATCAATGCATATGCGGCCATTGCGTGGCAGTCACTTGGTGATCGCGAATTGGCGTTTACCTGTGGCAAGTGTTATTTCTGTTCAACATGCTGAGGATAAACGTCCGGTGCAAATATATCCTTGGCAAAATGTCACCATTGTTGGCACTACGGATGTGGAACATAACGACGACATGTCTTTTGAGGCAAAAATTAGCCAACAAGAGTTCGATTACTTACTGGCAACTATTGAACAGCAGTTTCCGCACGCTAAGATAACGAAAGACGATATTATTTCAACATTTTCTGGTGTTCGCCCAGTGATCACAAATGGCAATTTAAAAGCAAATTCAAAGGCACCATCGAAAGAAAAGCGTGAGCACCATATTGAACAGCAACAAGGTATTATTTCCGTGACCGGCGGCAAGCTAACCACTTTCAGACTAATTGCTGAACAGGTATTAACGCTTGTTTGCCAACACCTAAATAATAAAGGTAAGTCTTATCAAACCGAGCTTAATAGCTCGCTAAAAGCCGCTTGTCAGCAGCCGATACTGTCACAATCATCTAATGCATTAGACTTGTTTTTTCGTGATGATATTAAACAACAAATATTGGCTTGTTATGGTGAGTTTAGTACTTCATTTGCTAATGCAAGTAACATAGCTGATTGTAAGCCAATACGTTATAGCAAACATTTATGGGCTGAGTTAATTTGGTCTGCACGATTTGAACAAGTACAACACCTTGATGATTTATTGCTGCGACGAACACGCCTAGGGAATGTTTTACCACAAGGCGCCCGTGATCTTTTACCCAAAATCAAAGCGCTTTGTTCGCCTTATTTATCGTGGAGCGAGCAAAAGTGGCAAGCAGAAATTAGTCGATATTTAGCTATTTGGCAAAATGCTTATAGTTTGCCAAACCTTGCAATTACAGAATAATAAGAAAATTTATGACAAAAACTAGCTCGACAGATATACCGACAAAAAACGTTGGTGATTTAATTTTAACCATAGATAATGGCACGCAGAGTGTTCGAGCCTTGATATTTGATCTACAAGGTAACTTAGTGGCTAAAAGCCGTATTGAACTTGAAGCTTATTTTTCAAATAATCCTGGCTGGGCTGAACAAGAAGCCAACTATTTTTGGCAAATGTTGGCGCAATGTTGCCAGCAATTATGGCAACAAAGTGATGTTATTGAAAACGGCTATAGAGAAAGAATTACTGCAGTAACTGTCACGACACAGCGTGGCACTGTGGTTAATTTAGATAAAGATGACAAACCGCTACGCCCGGCAATTCTCTGGCTAGATCAACGCTTATGCCAAGAAAATGAAGCCATGCCTTGGTATTGGCGAGCGGCTTTTGCCGTTATTGGTCAAAGTAAAGTTATTGATTACTTTCGCCGTAAGTCGCAAGCGAATTGGTTAGAGCAGAATGAACCAAGCGTTTGGCAACAAACAGAAAAGTACCTTTTACTATCGGGTTTTCTGACGCATAAATTAACCGGACAGTTTAAAGACTCTGTCGGCAGTATTGTTGGCTATTTGCCCTTTGATTACAAAAAACAAAATTGGGCTGGTCGTTGGGATTGGAAATGGCGCGCCTTACCGGTAAAGCCTTCTATGTTGCCAACCTTAGTTAAGCCCGGCGAAGTTCTCGGTACGATAACCGAAGCCGCGGCTAAAGAAACAGGCTTAAAAGCGGGCATAAAACTTATTGCTTCAGCGTCAGACAAAGCTTGTGAAGTCTTAGGTTCAGGTTGCATTAGCCCAGATACCGCAAGTTTAAGCTATGGTACAACGGCAACCATCAATACCAATAATGCCAAATATGTTGAACCACAAGCCTTTATTCCACCATATCCGTCAGCCATTCCAGACCATTTTAATAGTGAAGTGATGATTTATCGCGGTTTTTGGATGGTCAATTGGTTTAAAAAAGAGTTTGGGCAAAGTGAAATTGAAGAAGCACAAACGTTGGGCGTCAGTGCTGAGAGTTTATTTGATCAATTGGTTGCACAAGTACCGCCGGGGTCGATGGGTTTAATGTTACAACCGTATTGGTCGCCGGGCTTGAAAAATCTCGAGGCAAAAGGGGCAATTATTGGCTTTGGTGATGTTCACACTCGCGCCCATATTTATCGCTCAATATTAGAGGGCTTAGCTTACGCGCTACGAGAGGGGAAAGAAAGTTTAGAAAAACGACAAAAGAAAAAAATCACCCGCCTAATTGTTTCAGGTGGCGGCTCTCAGTCAGACGCCGCGTTGCAGCTAACAGCCGATATATTTAACTTACCTGCACATCGACCACATACTTTTGAAACTTCAGGCTTGGGGGCGGCAATTAATGCTGCGGTCGGTAAAGGTTGCTTTGATAATTATCAACAAGCCATTGATGCTATGACGCGTATTGACGAATCGTTTTTACCAAATCAACAAAATGTTCAGCTTTATAATAAATTATATAGTCGAGTATATAAAAAAATGTATCGACAACTAAAGCCAATTTATCAAGACATTAAAAAGATAACTGGTTATCCAGAATAACGCTTAAAAGATAGAAATATAATAACTATCACCGTAATATAAAAGCAATAAGGCATTGATTAATTGTCATAAATCCAAGTTAAAATAGCAGTAAAGTCAGTAAAAAAACTATAACAATAATTAAATAATGAGTAGGAAGGATCTTAATATGATTTATAACCGTCGTAAATTTATAAAAACTTTAGCAGTCAGTGCTGGCGTAGTCGTAACATCAAGTTTGATTGGTTGTGGCAGCTCAGATAAAAAAGCGGTTGTTGTTGACCCAGGCCCAGCGGAACCGAGTCTTTTAGATGGCAGCCAATATTTTCCACAATCGGTTGTGTCAGGTGACCCGAGAGCAGATTCGGTTATTCTTTGGACCCGTGTTGACGATGCCTCTGGTGCTGATACGTCATTAATGCTGCAGGTGGCAACAGATGAAGGCTTTACTAGTTTAGTGGTTGAAGAAACTTTTGATGCACTAGCGACTTATGATAATTGTTTAAAAATTCGTGTTACTGAGTTAAATGCTGGTCAACATTATTACTACCGCTTTATTTATAAAAATGATGGTAAAAACTATTCAAGCCGCATCGGACGTACTAAAACGGCCGCCGCGCCAGACAGTGATAGCAAAGTAAAATTTGCTTATGTTTCTTGTCAAGATTATATCGGTCGTTACTTCAACAACTACCTATCGTTACTGGATAATGACGATTTAGACTTTGTTGTGCACTTAGGTGATTATATTTACGAAACCACAGGTGACTCACAATTCCAATCAGCCGGTGGTGCGCGTAGCATCGAGTTTGCCGACAGCGAAGGCGCATTAACGATAGGGGTTGGCGATAATAAAACTCAAGCAGCGAATAGTTTAGATAATTACCGTCAACTTTATAAAACCTATCGTACCGATGAGTTATTACAGCGTGTACATGAACGTTTCCCGATGATTGCTATTTGGGATGATCATGAATTCTCAGATGATAGTTGGGGTGATACTGCTACCTATTTAGAT
>PJEL010004943.1_pt1 | contig 10824 bp, 9 predicted proteins | sample 1853271 | NCBI WGS metagenome assembly PJEL01 (sample SAMN08108733, study PRJNA415343) | Invertebrate metagenome, whole genome shotgun sequencing project. | host: Globobulimina | place: Sweden: Gullmar Fjord | collected 2015-08 | reverse complement strand
TACAAGAGCTTACCCCTCAAAGACCCTGGTTGCCCTCAAGTAACAATTAAAAATGGTTGAGTAATACACGTGAACCCACTACTTCACCCACAAGAAATTAATTAAATTATTATATACATAATAGAGGATGTCAAATATGCTTCAAAAAACAAAAACAGCAGCTCTGCTTGTTGCCCTTATGTTGACAATAACGGCTCTGCCTGCCAAGGCTGATCTTACTAATGATTTGCAGAATCTAGAGGCACAGGGCAGTGCAATTAACAGTCTCCTCAGCCTTTTCAGCTTTACAGACCAGTCATGCAGTGACTTAGGTCTTGTGAATCAGGATATAGAGGGTTTCGTGGCAAATGCCGAGGCTGTTACCGCCGGTTTGCCAACTACCCTTAGTATCAGTGAGCAAGATCTTGATGCCCTGGGTAGCCTTTCAACCATGACAAATGAAATGTCCATCAACTCTGTGAGGATGAGCATTGAGCTTCAGAGTGTTGAAAATGTTGCCGAACTTTTCGAGTATCGGGCAGCTTTAAGTGCCATGCTTCGTTTGTCTGACGATATCGGCACCATGGCTGATCGAATTTTAGAAATGGCCGACCGCATACTGGTTATGGCCGACAATATCGGCACCATGGCCGAGCGCATCATCATTACCCAACAAATTCAGAATGCCAACCTTGCTGTGACCCAGGCATCCTTACTCACTACCCAGCAGAACATAATCCTGCTCAGCGACAGCGTCTCTTCTATCATGTACGATGTTACCCTGGGCCAGCTTGTCTCCGACAGCAACAACCTGCTTAATGACATGACCGTACTTAACCTCACCTCAGAAAATATGGCCCAGGAGCTTGAGCGCCTGGAGACGTATACAGAAGTGCTGGTGACTGGGATTGTTGACATATACAGCTGGATGAGTGTCAACAGTCAGGCAGCCAGCCATTATATCAACGGCGACACCCTCACCTCCCTGAGTGATCTTTCAAATATTTACGGGAATCTGGCTGTTTCTCTGGAAATATATGCAGCCACTGTGAACGACCTGGCTCCCCTGACTGACAGCGTAATCCTCTCCGATGCCACAGCCGCTATGTTACGCCTTACCACCGACATCGGCGTTATGGCCGCAAGGATCATGGAGATGGTGGATAAGATTATTATCATGGCGGATAATATTGGCCTGATGGCCGATAACATTGTTGTCACCCAGCAACTTCAGCAGACCAATATAGAGCTGACAGAAAACTCTCTGCTCAGCGCCCAGAGTGCCACCATAACCGCTATCAAAAATATGGGCCTGTAGGAGCCTTTTTAAGGAGAAAACAGATGAAAACAGTACTGACAAACTCATTAACAATCCTTTTCATGATTCTGGCTCTGGCTTTACCAAAACAGTCCCAGGCCACTACAACCAGTGATGTGCAGGATTTGCTCAGTCAGGCCAACGCCCTCCAAAGCAAGCTTGCAGAAACGCAGCTGACTGCAGATTCAATCTGCGCACCGCTGGTGAGCGCTGATAAAGCGGCACGGGCTATGGTGCAGAGCATTGATTCCGTCACTAACGGATTGACAGCACCAATCACCATTGATAACACACTGCTGAGCGCCTTAGATGAGCTTTCCATCGCCAATGTCGATATCGCCGATGAAACCCTCCGACTGGCAACAAAAGTGCAGCTCCTCAGTATGACAGTGAACGCCCTGTCGATCAACGACGGACTGGTGGCAATGCTTCAACTCTCCGATGATATAGGTGCCATGGCAGACCGTATTGGGGAGATGGCGGATAATATTCTGATTATGGCCGACAACATAGGTCTCATGGCTGATCGTATTATCCTGACCCAGGAGATTCAGAGCCAGAATCTCATTCTGACCCAGCAATCCATCCTGCAGAGCCAGACCAATATGCTCAGTCTGGTATCTGTCGTGGAAACAGCAAATTATGACCTTGAACTTAACACCCTTACTATCCAGGGAGAATTACTGGCCGCTGATCTGGTCACCACTGTGCTCAACCCATTTACCATGAAGTATCAGATGGCTGATGCCGCAGCTGATGTCAAGAGCTTCCTGGTACTGATAAAAACCATGAACGAAACCCTGGAGGCAGTCAGCGCTGATAATACGCTGAGTGTGGAGAGCACCACTCTGACCAGTCTGGCAAATATGTCCATCATGGCGACGTCCATTTCCACGGCTTTATCCGGATTCACTGTGGCCATTGAAAGCCTGGAACCATTGATCTCCAGCCGCAACCTGGAACCATCACTTTCCAGTATGCTGGCCATGTCTGCTGATATCGGCATGCTGGCTGCTTCAATCGTGGAAACAGGGGATCTCATTTTAATGATGGCCGACAATATTGGCCTCACTGCTGATCAGATTATTCTCACCCAGGAACTGCAAAGCGCTAATCTTGCAGCAAGCCAGGCCACTGTTCTGGCGACTCAGGAAATGGCCATTGGCCTCATTGTCGCCCGGAACTTGTAAGTCAGAAAAGAGAGATCGAAATAACTGAAAAAATCTAAAAAAAAAGGCTGCTTTCGAGAAGTACTCATCGAATGCAGCCTTTTTTTATGTGCGAGGCGTATTATCTATCAAAAATCAAGTAACTCAACATTAAAAACAAGGGTGGCATTGGGCGGAATAACGCCGCCTGCGCCTCTTGCTCCATAGCCAAGATGGGGCGGAATAATCAGGGTTCTTTTTTCCCCTTTCTTCATATCAAGAAAGGCCTCATCCCAACCGGCAATGACCCGTTTCATTCCCACCGGAAAGCTAAAAGGCCTGCCACGGTCAAGGGAGCTGTCAAATTTCTTGCCGCTGAGCAGACGCCCGGTGTAATGGGCCGTTACATTAGTACCCTTGCTTGGTTTCTCACCGTTTCCTTCTTTGGTGACCACGTACATCAGGCCGGATTTGGTTGTAATGGCATCGGCATATTTTTCTTTCAGCATGGCTGCTTCTTTTTCCTTGGCCTCCCTGGCCTTTTTCTCAGCCCCTGCTGTTATATTCTTTAACGCAGCATCAAAGCTTGCCTGGTCGGCCTTAAACGCTTTTGCCTTTTCACCAACCCGGACAATTTCAACCTTCTCAAGAATGTCATCCTTGGCAATGGCATTAACCACATCCTGCCCTTCAACAACATGACCAAAAACGGTATGCTTGCCGTCAAGCCATGGAGTCGCCACATGGGTGATAAAAAACTGACTGCCATTGGTACTCGGACCGGAATTGGCCATGGAAAGTATGCCCGGCCCAGTATGCTTTAAGCTTGGGTCAATTTCATCTGTGAATTTATAACCAGGCCCGCCTGTACCGTTACCTAAAGGACAACCGCCCTGGATCATAAAGTTTGGAATGACCCTGTGAAATTTCAGCCCATCATAAAAACGAGTCCCCTCATCTTTATTTGACTTTTTCGTGCCTTCGGCCAGCCCGACAAAGTTCATTACTGTCAAGGGAGTTTTTTCAAATTCAAGCTGACAGACAACGGCACCCTTGCTGGTGACAAAACGGGCATAGAGCCCGTCATCCAGATCTTTTGCCTGTGCACCCCCTGCTGCAAAAAAAGCCACAAGACAAAATACGCCGAGTAGAACTGCAAAAAACTGTTTCATTGTAACGCTCCTTCATTCCTAAAGTTTTTGATTACTCATTGCTTATTTCAAACTCATAATCATAAATAATTCCAGCAAGAATCCTGGCTGCGTCCCGCTTTGATCCCACTCATCTCTTTGCCACTTTACTTCATTTTAGGCAAAAGTGCGGATAACACCACAGCCAAAACCGTCATACCTGCCGCCATAAGAAAGCTTGTGGAAAAACTTCCACTGTTTTCTGCTATAATCCCGGCAAGAAAAGGGCCAGCTATCTGACCAAGGCCAAACACAAAAGTGACAAAACCAAAAACCGCCACCGCCTTCTGTGGTCCGGCTAAATCACCCACCAGGGCAGCCATGATCGATGGAATGCTCCAGGCTACAATACCGTAACAGCCGATGGAGAGATAGAGAAAAAGACCAGGCAAGTCCAGCCCGACAAACAGATAGGCCATGGTTTGAAAGCAAAACACCGTGATCAGCCCTGTTTTACGACCAAATCTATCAGAAAGTGTTCCAAAAACAGGTCCGGAAAAAAGGCTCAAAAAACCGACCCAGGCCCAGAAATTTCCTGCCACTGCCTCGGAAAACCCCCTTTCCTGCACCAGAGCGGTAACGATAAAAGTTGCATAGATGACATAGGTAAAGCCAAAAAGAAAATATATAGCAGCGCAGTGATACAAGACACCAGAACGAACTTCTCGAGTTTTCTCCAAACAAGGCGACGGGTTATCAGCCGTAATCACCCTGCTGCCAACGGGCAATAATCCTTTATCCTGCGGGCGGTCCCGCAGCACCAGATAACAGATAGCTGCCACAGCCACAACAACACAGCCCAGAAAAAACCAACTCAGTCGCCAACCATTTTCGCTGATGCCATTCAAATATGGGATCAACTTACCGGACATGATAATGGCAAAGCCACTGCCAATGACCACAAAACCGGCTGCTTTTCCCCTTTTGTGACTGGCAAACCACACTGAGATAAGTCCCATAATCAGCACATTGGCCAGGGCGCTGCCCATGCCGGTGACAACATAGAGTAAAATGATGATGTAAAAATTACCAGCAAGCCCAATAAGGGCCATGGACAGACCGATAAAAAAAAGAGAAGCGCTGATGACCCTCCTTGTGCCGAATCGTTTTGCAAATGTGCCGGACAGCAGCACTGCAACCAGATAGCCAACAAAATTGAAGGTACTGATGAGCCCCATCTGCCCATATGACAGCTCAAGGGCCTCTCCCATGGAGGGTAACAGCATGCCAAGGGCAAAACGGCCCAACCCCAGGCAGGCAAAGACACAGAGGGTGCCAGCGGCAACCACATACCAGCCATAATGGGGAGAAAATGATTTATCGTGATTTTTGTTCACACAGAACTCCACAACCACCTGAAAACAAAAAAAAATCACCACCAAGAACAGAAAGGGCGCGAAGTAATCAAAAAACCTCGAGCCCTTCCTGTTCTTGGTGGTGAAAATTTTTGTTCTTTATTGCTTCCAGTTACGAACCAATTCAATCAAGGTCCGGGCACCAATACCCGAAGGCCCCTTTGGAACATACGGTTTTTCGGTGTAGCCCCAGGCAGTGCCGGCAATATCAAGATGGGCCCATGGGGTTTTATCAACAAATTTTTGTAAAAATGCGGCAGCGGTAATTGTGCCTGCCGCCTTGCCGCCGATATTTTTTATATCAGCTACTTTTGATTTTATCTGCTCGCTGTACTCTTCAGCCAGGGGAAGACGCCACAACAACTCCCCGGACGTCTCACCTGCGGCCATAATCTTATCAGCAAGCTCATCATCATTTGCCATAAGACCTGTGCGATGATGGCCAAGACCAATAATCACCGCACCGGTCAATGTTGCCAGATCAACAATGGCGTCTGGTTTAAATTTTTCCAGCCCATAGGCCAGGGCATCACCGAGAATCAGCCTACCTTCAGCATCGGTATTAATGACCTCCACGGTGGTACCACCATACATGGTGATGATGTCCCCAGGTTTTAAGGCGGTTGAGGCAGGCATATTCTCTGTGGCCGGCACAAGCCCAATCACATCAACATGCTTTGGCTTTTCCGCAGCCACAGCCTGCATGGCTGCCATCACCGCAGCTCCGCCGCACATGTCATACTTCATGTCTTGCATACCGGCGCCCGGTTTCAAGGAAATACCCCCTGAATCAAAGGTAAGCCCCTTGCCCACCAGCATCAGAGTAGGCACCTTCTTTCCGGTGCGGTATTCAAGCATTACAAGTTTTGGTGGCTCGACTGAACCCTGATTGACCCCGAGGATACCGCCCATCTTCAGGCGCTTCATCTCTGCCTTTTCCATAACCTTACATTTTAGCTTATTCTCTTTGGCAATTTTTTTGGCAAAATCGGCAAAGGCCTTAGGTGTCCAGACATTGCCCGGCTCATTGGCCATATCCCGGGCAACAGCCCCGGCCTCGGCAGCGATCGTGCCTAGCTTTACTGCCTTTCGCAGCCTGGGACCAGCAGAATGGGCGGCAAAGAGACTGACTCTTTTAAGCGTGACATCTTTGTCTTCCTCATCTTTTTTTTGGTACTTTTTAAACCTATAACTACCAAGAACAACACCCTCGCTCAAACACTCGGCCATATCAGATGCAGGAAAATCTAGTTCTTCGGGCAAAACCACAAGCACTCTCTCAGCTTTTACCGCCAGGGCCTTCCCGGCAACAACACCTCCAGCCCGCCGGAAAAGTTCCCGGTCAAGATCATCTTTTCCCAGGCCGATAATGAGCAACCGTTTTGCCTGTACTCCGTCAATCACCTGCTCCGGGTAAACCAGCAAACATTCTTCTTTTTTTCCAGTGCAATCGCCAAGCTTCCAAGCCTTATCAATACGCTCCTGAATTAGGCCATCACTGCACACAGGGGCAGATTTTTTCACTGCCTGCCGGACAAAATAGACCAGCATATCCCCACTAAACTGACTCGGTTTCTTGTTACTGACAAAAATCATATCTTTCCTTTTGACTACCTTTAATAATTTGAACTTTGAACTTATTTAATCACATCTTTCCATGGCGGAGCATAGAAATTAACAACCAAAAACCCATCACTCCAGCCACCAAAAAACCGGCCAGGCCAATGATGGGAATATCATTCCACTTCGGCGGAACACCGGCAAGGACGATAAGTGACGAGCCGACAATCTGGGCGGCCAGCACAATGGCAAAGGCAATCCTGTTTGTTATCTGCTCAAGATGTTCGTACAGAGCCTCCAACCCTCGGTGCTCAAACTCAATTTTAATTTTCCCCTGCCTGGTCAAAGTCAAAACGTCACGCAGGCCAGAGGGGATATCACGAATCAGCTGCAGCAATTCGGTACTTGACTGGGTAGTAGCATCAAAGATTTTCTTTGGTTTTAATTTTTCCATCTGGATCTTTTTGATAAAGGGCCCGGCATGTTTAACAATATCAAAATCAGGATCCAGCACTCTTCCCAGGCCCTCAATGGTGGAGGCGGCCTTAACGAGCAGATAAAAATTGGGTTTCAAACTGAGCTTATGACGGGAGACGATCTCAATAACCTGCTGCATAAGGGGGCCAACCTCAATTTCTTTTAAGGGAAGGCCCACAAAACGGTCAATCAACTCACCCAGATCATCTTCAAGTGATGAGAAATCCAGGGTATCCTTGTGATGTGTTATTTTCAGCAGGGCATCCACCACCTTTTTTTCATCCCGGCGCACCACATGCATAACAAGCTCAGCAAAATCACTCCTCTCTTTACCTGAGATTCTGCCCATCATACCAAAATCGATAAAACAGATTGTCTCACCGGGCAGGACAAAGATATTGCCGGGATGGGGATCAGCATGGAAAAATCCATGGACAAAGATCTGCTTTAAGACAAGGTCCATGCCGCGGGCGGCAATGAGACCAAGATTATTGCCCTGCTGCTGCAAAGTGGCAAGATCGGAAGACTTAATTCCGTCAACAAACTCCATGGTGATAATACGTTTGGTGCTGAACTGACGATACACCTTTGGCACGTAAACGTTTGGTTCTTCCAGGAAATGCCTGGCAAAACGTTCTACATTGGACGCCTCCAGCTTATAATTAATTTCCTTTTCAATGCTCCGGGCAAAGACAGCGACAATGCGAGTTGGATGCTGCACCTCCAGCTCTTCAAGATGGCGTTCCATGAGGGAGGCAAGATGCAGCATGATCTCAAGATCAGTTTCAATGGTCTTCTGGATGCCGGGCCGCTGCACTTTCACCACAACCTCTTCATCATTGTGGAGACATGCGCGATGAACCTGACCTATTGAGGCTGCAGCAAGAGGCTTTTCATCAAAAGATTTAAAAACAGTATTCGGTGATTTCCCCAGTTCTTTTTCTATACAACCGCACACCTCATCATAGGAAAATGAAGGAACATCATCCTGTAATTTTGCAAACTCCTTAATATAGTCGAAGGGAATGAGATCGGTACGGGTGGAAAGGACCTGGCCGAATTTAATAAAGGTTGGCCCAAGCTCCTCGAGAACCATCCGCATCCGCTCAGGCCTAGTCAGTTTCTCAACATTTTTCGGCTCCTTTTTAAACAGCATTTTCATGCTGATCTCAAGGTACTGTTCAATATTCAGGGTATCAATGAACTCACCAAACCCGTACTTAAAAAGCACAGCGAGAATCTGCCGGTAACGGGCAAGATTACGATAGGTCCGGCCTATGGCCCCAATTTTGCGGATATTTAACATAAACTAATAACCTGGACGCTGGTTTTTTTATTCTTTCATACCACAAGGGCACTCTTTTCAGTACCCCCTTGAGGGGTATAAGTCTCATTTCAGCGTACGCTACGCGCCGCTTAATTCGGCTTTAACCCATCGAGTTTTTCCATCAACCTTTTTTCCAGATCTTCCAAATCATTGCGGCTGACAAGGTTCATCTTCTTCATGGTTTCTTCAGTGATTTTTTCAAGCTGCTTTTTAAGTTGCTCCTTTCGTTCGTCAGATTTGGCAACTGCCTCATCGACAAATTTTTTCACATCACTTTCTGAAACTTTCCCCTTTTCCGCCAACTCCTTGGCAAACTCTTCAACTTTTTCTCTGGTAAGTTCTGCCGCGCCAAGTCCTGTATAAAAAGCATTTTTCAACAAATCAATCATGGTACTACCCTCTCAAAGTTTGAATGTTTTTAACCACTACCTTGCGCCTCTGGACCTCCAAGGTTACTTAAGCCCTCTCTAGCCCCTTTAGTTACTTTTTTTGTACAATATCACTTTTTTAGACAGTGTCACCAGTAAAATTCATCAAAGAACCGTTTTGCCCCTGCAATATGTTTTCCTGCCCGATAACCGCACACACTTCTTATGGGAAGTTCTTGACAAACCTTTAACAGCCGGGGTATTTCATTATTAATGTAACACTACCTATTTAACATTTTCTATGCTGGAGTTTGCCATGTTAAAAAACTTACTCGTCCTTCTAGTTTGCAGCGTCCTGATCTGCTCCTGTGCCAATAAAGCTCAAACAGGTGCCGGAGGCGGAGCAGCGGCCGGAGCCATTGCCGGTCAGGCAATTGGCAAGAACACAGAAGCAACTTTAATTGGTGCTGCAATTGGTGCTCTGCTAGGCTATGCAGTGGGCAATGAAATGGATAAGGCTGACCAGCTCCAAATCAACAATGCCTATGAAACCGTACCGGACGGACGAAGTTCACAGTGGGTTAACCCGAATACAGGCAATCAATTTTCAGTAACCCCCCAGCATACATACAGCAACGCAGCCCAGCAAAACTGCCGTGAAGCAAAAATACTTGCAACCATTGACGGAAGACCGGAAAAAATCATCCAGCGCGCATGCAGGGATGAATACGGCAACTGGCGAGCTCAGTAAAACCAATGAACAGACTGCAGCTTACTGAAAGCATCAAAAATTATCTGGCCGAAGATGTCGGTAGCGGCGATCTGACAAGTGAAGCCATTTTCTCTGCCGATCAGTTTGGCAAGGCAACTTTCATTGCCAAAGACACCTTTGTCACAGCAGGTATGGATCTGGTGGCAGGCGAGGTGTTCAGGCTCTGTAATCCAGGCATAGAATGCACTGCAAGTCCGGATGGTACGCGGGTAACTGATGGTGATGAAATCTTTACGGCCCACGGACCGGTGGTGGATCTACTTCGGGCAGAACGTGTTGCCCTGAATCTTGTTCAGCGTCTTTCAGGCATTGCCACTCTCACCGCCCGTTTTGTGGAAAAGGTCATGCTGCTGCCGGTAAAAATCGTTGATACCCGGAAAACAACTCCTGGCCTACGTATGCTTGAAAAATATGCTGTTCGGGTTGGCGGCGGTCACAATCATCGTTTCAACCTGGCTGATGGGGTGCTTATCAAAGATAACCACATAGCCGCCTGCGGCTCCATCCAGCAGGCGGTGAACCGTATTCTGGAACGGGTGCCTCACACCATTCGTATTGAAGTTGAAACGGAAACCATGGAAGAGGTGGAGGCCTGCCTGGCCGCTGATGTTGACATCATCATGCTGGACAATATGGAACCAGCCATGATGAAGGAGGCGGTTCGGTTGATCAAAGGCCAGGCCCTGGTTGAGGCCTCGGGCGGTATCACCCTGGATAATGTCCGCGCTGTGGCGGAAACAGGGGTTAACCTCATTTCCATCGGCGCCCTGACCCACTCAGCCATGTCCTGCGATATCAGCATGAAGCTTGAATCGTAACTAACAAGAAGTGGTTGGGGAAAGATCATTTTTTCCCTCCACCCATCTCCTCCCGGGGCAGCTCATTTGATTTGTCTGTGACAATCAGTGAATTTTCCGAAAGCCGTTTTTATTTGCACCGCATATTGGGCAAATCTCTGGCGCCTTATCTATGTCTATATATCCACAAAATTGGCAGACAAAATATTTTTGGGTCTTGTTGACTTTAACGTCTTTTTTCTCTTTAGAATAAAAAGACAATATTCGCCTTTCAGCGGCCCGAAGTTGCAACAATGCATGGGTTAATGCTTTGTTTTCTTCATTTTCCGCCTCACTTAAGCTCGCGGTATATTCCTCTATAATTTTTTCTATTTCTTTTTCAAAAATTGTTGAAAGGTACTGGTCTGAATTGTCAATTTGACCTCGAAGTGAATTGAATAACCGACGTGCCTGGACTGACTCAGATTCAGATATGGTTCTTAACAGGTGACTTAAGTCCTCACGTCCTTCCTTAACAGCTTTTTGTGAATAGA
>PJEL010004942.1_pt1 | contig 10826 bp, 9 predicted proteins | sample 1853271 | NCBI WGS metagenome assembly PJEL01 (sample SAMN08108733, study PRJNA415343) | Invertebrate metagenome, whole genome shotgun sequencing project. | host: Globobulimina | place: Sweden: Gullmar Fjord | collected 2015-08 | reverse complement strand
TAAAACTATTGATAACTTTAGAGATTTTTTTAAACCTCAGAAAATAAAATCTGAATTTTGTTTAAATAAGACAATTTCAGAAACATTAGATATAGTAAAGCCAATATTTGTTAATCATAATATTAATGTTCATTTTTATTTAAAAGGAAACTATTGTATTAATGGTTATCAAAATGAAATAGGACAAGCGTTATTAAATATACTTAATAATGCAAAAGATGCTTTACTTGAAAATAATATTGAACATAAACATATTAATATTACAATTGAACAAATAGATAAAGAAATAAAAATACTAATATCTGACAATGCAAGAGGAATAGACGATAATATAATTGATATTATATTTGACCCTTATTTTTCTACAAAAAATGACAAGAATGGAACAGGCTTAGGTCTTTATATGACAAAAATAATTATAGAAGAACATATGAATGGAAAAATTAGTGTTAAAAGTAATAAAGAAGGTTCTACTTTTACAATTAGTCTAAATAAGAGAATAGATGATATCTAGAGATAATAGAATTTTATTTTAGAAAATTATATTAATATAAATAAATTATTAAAAAGTGTTAAAAAGGATAAGTTATGAAAAAAATTATAAGTATACTTTTTATATTTAGTGTGACTTTTGTACTCTCAATTGAAGCAAAAGAATATAGTTATAAAATAGTTGATACAGCACAAGAAAAATTTTATAGTAATGATACTGAGCTAAAACAACTTTCGTTAAATGATGATTTTTTTGGACAAGATGCTAGTTATTTAATTAATCCTCCTTCTTATACTAATAATAATGATGGAACTATCAATGATAATGTTACAGGATTAATGTGGCAAAAAGTTATGGGAGATAAATTAACATATAAAGAATCTTTTGAGAAAGCAACAAATCTTGAACTGGCTGGATATACTGATTGGAGAGTTCCTTCTATTAAAGAACTTTATTCTCTTATTCAATTTACAGGAAGAGTTCAAGGTCAAAAAGCTATAAGACCTTTTATAGATACAAGATATTTTAATCAACCCTTAGGTAAACAAAGTAAAGGAGAAAGAGAAATTGATGCTCAAACTTGGAGTAGCACTTCTTATGTTGGTAAAACAATGAAAAATGATGAAACTATTTTTGGCGTTAATTTTGTAGATGGACGAATTAAAGGTTATCCAAAATATAATCCACGAAGTAAAAAGTCAAATAAAATGTATTTTAGGTTTGTAAGAGGTAATAAAAACTATGGAAAGAACAATCTAGTTTTAAATAAAAATATTGTTTTAGATAAAGCAACAGGGTTAATGTGGCAGCAATCAGATAGTAATAAAGGTATGAACTGGAAAGATGCTTTAAAGTATGCTAAGAATTTAGAATTAGGTGATTATAAAGATTGGCGTTTGCCTAATGCAAAAGAACTTCAAAGTATTTTAGATTATACACGTTCTCCTCAAACTAATAATTCAGCTTCAATTAATTCTATATTTAAAATTTCTTCTATTATAAATGAAGCTAATAAAAAAGATTATCCTTATTTTTGGACTTCTACTACACATTTAGATGGACCAGTTCCACAAAAAAATGCTGTATATATTGCTTTTGGTTCTGCAAGTGGAAAAATGCATGGTAAAATAATGGATGTTCATGGTGCAGGTTCTCAAAGAAGTGATCCAAAAATAGGAAGTCCAATGTCCAGAGGTCCACAAGGAGATATGATTAGAGTGAATAATTATGTACGATGTGTAAGAGGAGGAGTTCTTTCTTTGTTAAATGATTCTGCTCCTAAAGATATTGCTACTTATTCTACTCTTAAAAATAAGAAAAATACTGTATCTTCATCTTCTCGTAAAAATAGATTTATTATTAGAGAAGATAAAAATATGGATGGAAAAGTATCTAGATTAGAATTTGGAGGTCCTTCTAATCATTTTAATCATTTTGATAAAAATAATGATGGATATATTAGTGAAGAAGAAGCTCCCCAACGTCAAAGATAAATTACTTTTTTAATACTGCTTTTTTATTTCAAAAGCATCTTTAAATAATTTCCAAGAACCATCTTCTTGTTTAATCCATTCTTCTAAAGTAATAATACCTTCTCCTATATTCATTTTCCAATCTGAATCTAGATGTATAGTTTTTTCATCAAGTACTTTGATATTTGTATTTGAATATTCTATATAGTTTGCCTTTTGTGTTAGTTCACTCCAGAAATTAGCAATAGCTTCTTTTCCTTTAAATTCACCTACATTTTTTATATTCATAATTGCATCTTCTGTATAAGCATTGATACAATACTCAATATTTCCTTTATTAAAATTCTCAATCCAAGCTCTTGTATATTGTTTAAAATCTTTTAAAATCATATCTTTATTCATAAATATCCTTAAATATTAATTTACTTACTAGTAAGTAAGTGAAGAATCATATCAAATATTTAAAATCTTGTCAAGACTTAACTTATAGGTATGTAAGTTAAATTTTAATAAACTTGAAAAAAATAAAGAAGAGAAATGAAAAAATCTAGAAGAGATGATGTAATAAAAAGTGCAAATTGTTTAATTAGAAAAGTAGGGTATTCAAATCTTAGCTTTTCTCAGATTGCGGCTGATTTAAATATTACAAGAGAAAATGTACATCATTATTTTAAGAAAAAAGAACTACTTGGAAATGCTTGTTTATCGGTCATGGAAGAAAGTTTAAATAATAAGTTTAAAGAAATTTTAGATTCTGATTTTTCAAGTAAAGAAAAAATACAATTTTATTTTGATATTTATAAAATACATCAAAATGAGAAAGAAGATTGTCCGATTGTTTCCCTTCTTACTGAATATGATTTATTACCTATTTCTATGAAGACACAGTTAGAAAATTTAATTGTAATTGAGCAGAAAAATATGGAAAAGATATTAAAAAATGGAATAAATGATAAATCTTTTTCAATAAATAAAAGCGCAGAAGAAGAAGCTTTTCTCATAATATCTTTGTTAAAAGGTGCTCTTTCATACTCAAAAATAAATGATAATTTTGAAAGAACAACTAGAACTATATTAAAATATTTATGTTTTTGAATCTAATATTTTTTTTGTAACCTGATGTCTAAATTCAAACATTTTTTTAAGTTCATTTTGTATGAAAAAATCAAACAAGTTTCCAACTATACCAAAAGGCAGTTCGTACTCAACAATATCTTTTAGCTCACAAATATTTCCTTTTTGAGTAAAAATATGAGAATGTTTCCAGTATTTAAACGGGGATTTTAATGCAATATCAACTAAGAGATTTGGTTTTTGCATTTTTGATATTTCTACTTCCCATGTCGTAGGGATATAACTTTTGGTTGTTTTTATTTTTAAAATGCCTCTTTCATGAGGAATAAAATCTTTATTTAATAATTCAACTTTTGTATCTAATGGTGTAATATTTTCTAAATTTTTAATATCTAGATGAAAATCAAAAAGTTCTTCTAAACTACAATTTAATGTAGATGTTTTTTCATAAGTATTCATGTATTTCCTTATTTAGTATTTCAACGCCAAGTGTAACTCCTGGCCATCCTTGTCCTGCAAATATTGTATCTCCTACATTATATAAACCTTTAAATGGTGTTCGACAAGAAGGTGTTTGTAAAATATTTTTAATGGTGATTGCTTTACCTCCACAATTATATCTATTAATGAATTTTTTAAATGTTTTTGAACTTGCACTATGTATTTCTTTGATGTCACTTTTATTAATATTTTCAAAGTTTTCTAAAAAATGTTTTATAATAAAGTCTTGTGTAATTTGTTTTTGTTTTTTATAATCTTCTGTTGAAATATTTTTCCAATATAAAGCTTTTGTATGAGTAGAAATTGTTATGCTATATCCATTTTTAGAAAGTTTTAAATCATCTTTTGAAGAAAAAGAGATAAAGAATGATTTTGATATTGAATTTGGAATATTTTCATTTAGTATTATTTGATAATGATGTAAAAATGTTTCTTTTGAATCTAATGTTAAATTTATTACAAAAGCACTTTGATCACTAAAAGAGAAATTATTATAATACTCTTTTATTTTTTCATCTTCAAAAAGATACGAACAATTATAAATTGATGAATTTAAAATAACTTGTTTTGAAAGATATTCATTTTTATTTGAAACTATTTTATACAGATCTTTTTCTTTTTTTATTTTTAAAATCTCTTCTTTTTTATGAACATTAACATCTTTTAATATCCCATCAAATAAAGTTCCCATTCCATTGTTCACATAAAAAACATCATGAAAAGGATAAGCTAATCCTAATGCTAAAGATAATAAAGATACATCTTTTGAAGTTGTTTGAATTGTAATTAAAAGTTGTGCATCAATGAAATCTTTATATTCATAGGATATATTTGTTAATGTTTCATTTATAAAATCATTTGCACTTTTAAAAATATCAAATTTAAAAACACTAAGTAATTCTAATATTGAATTTGTAGTTTTGAGATAAGATGAAAGACTATATCTTGCATAATATAATTTCTTTAAATGCCAAAACTTCTGATCTAATTCTTTAATTGTATTCCAAAATAGTTTATTGTTTTTATGAGGATAGACTTCATTTATATTTTCTAAAAATGTATCAAAATCTTTGATTCTATCAATCTCTTTTTTATTTTGAATAATCCTGATTGCTATTTCACTTTTTTTAATATCAGGAATATAATTTATTTTATCAAATATTTTTTTTATGGGATGATTCTTTTCATATCCTACAAATGTAGTAGCACCTGCATTATAATAATTCCCTTTTCTTTTAAAAGTACTCGCACAGCCTCCTAGATTTGAATCTTTTTCAAATAAAATTAAATTTTTATTTTTATTCAAAGCAGAAATTAAACTTCCTCCCATACCTGAACCAATTACGGCAATATCAAAATTATCCATTTTTTGCTTCTTTAAATTTTTCAATTGCTCTTTGTCTTGATATTTTTATATCAACAATAGATTTAGGGTAAGTTATAAATAAATTTGATTGTAGAGCATTTTCTATATGAAATGATTTTGAATCAAAGTTATTAAGTTCTTTAATAACACTTTTAATAAAAATACCATCTTCATCATATTTTTTTGATTGAATATATGGATTGAAAATTCTAAAGTAAGGTGCTGCATCTACTCCTGTACTTGCACTCCATTGCCATGAACCTACATTTGAAGATACTTCATAATCAAGTAGTTTTTTTGCAAAATATTCTTCTCCTTTTTTCCAATTTATAAATAAATTTTTTGTTAAAAAAGAAGCTACTATCATTCTTAAACGATTATGCATTTGGCCTGTATTATTTAAGTGTATCATTGCTGCATCAATTATTGGAACACCAGTTTTACCTTCACACCAATTTATAAAATCATCTTCATTTTCATTCCATTTTATTTCTAAATTATTCCAATTTGTAAATTGAGAGTTAGGAAAATGAAATAAAATGTAGTTGTAAAACTCCCTCCAAAAAAGTTCTCTAATAAAAAAATCATAATTATTAGATAAAGACTTGAAATAATTGAAAACTTGTTTTGGTGAAATTAAACCAAATCTTAGATGAACAGAAATTTTAGAACTTGCATCTTTATAAAAAAAATCTCTATCTTCATCATAAGTACTAATTTTAGATTGAAATTCTTTTAAGAGTGTAAATGCGTCTTTATCTAAAAAGTTAGCTAGTTTTTGTTTATCAAATTTCATATGAGATAAACTTGGAATATTAGAATAATCAAAATCTATTTTTTCAAGTTTTTGATTATTTTGATATTCTTCAATTTTATCTGCTTGTGTAATTATCTTTAGAGATTTATAAAATGCAGTAAAAACCTTATATGGAGTATTATCTTTTTTTAGATGTAACTGGGGATCCAATATAAAAGAATCAATATATCTTTTCATTGGAATTAATTTTTCAATATCTTCATCTCTTTTTTTTGAGTAAGAATCAAAATCAATAGAACATAAAACTTCATCAAATCCAATATTCATTAATTGTTTAAATACATTCTTTGGTTCATCATAAAAAATAGCAAGATCAAGTTTTATTTCTTGAAGTTCTTTTTTTAATTGTAAAACAGATTTATAAATAAAAGTGACTCTTTTATCATCTTTTTCTAATTTATTTAAAATATTTTTATCAAAAATAAAAATAGGTAATACTTTATTTTCTGCATTAGATAAAATAGCATTATCTTTTATTCTTAAATCTCTTCTAAACCAAAGTATTTGTTTCATCGATATGCCTCAATTTTAGATCTTAGTGCAAGTTCTTTTGGATAAGGATTTAGAAATTTTTGTGTTTTCAAATATTCAATATCAAATCTTTTTATATAAAGGTTTAAGATTTTTATAACAGCAATTAGTGGTATAAATTCATTTTTAAACTCTTCAATAGAATCTAATATCTCAGTTTTTTCATCTTTTGAGATTTCTTTTTTGAAATAACCATATAAATGAAGTAATACATTATATGTATTTGAAATACTTCCCTTTAAACTTATAGCTTTTAAAAAGGCATGTTTATAGTCTTCTAAAATTATGTCAATGTCTTTTTTATCATGATTTGCAACAATACTACCTAGTTCTTTGTATGCTTGATGTGATTTTGCATATATCATGTATTTATATGAAGTGTGAAAGGATACAAGTTCTTTTAGTTTGGGTTTTGATTTTAAAAATTCAAAAATATCTTTATATGAAAATATTTGCATTAAAAAATTTTCTCTTAACCAAGCGTCTTCTAATCTTTTTTCTTCTTCTAAAGGAAGAAGAGGATATTTATCTTTTATTTTTTGAGCAAATATTCCAACTCCAATATTTTCACTCATTCCCTTTTCTTCTGGATAAACTTTTACCCTTTCCATTCCACATGTAGGAGATTTTGATTTAAAAATAAAACCACATAATTCATCTTCTTGAATTTGATTTGCAAGTTCTTTTGATATATCTTCAACTTTTTGAGTTACGTCTATATTACTATTTGATGTTCTTACTCTTATTTGATCATCAATTTTTACTTGTCTTATTGCTTCTCTTGGTGTCGTAAAAACCATTTTTTCAGGACAAAAAGGTACAAACTCAAAATAATCTGTTAATAAGTCTGTTATAAATCTATCTCTAGAGTGTCCACCATCATAACGGCACATTGTTCCTAATAAACAAGAAGAAATTCCTAGTTTCATAATAAACTCCATTTAATTATAATTATTTTTAACATTTAATAAATTATAACATTCTTTAGATGATAAAGAGCAATCTTTTATATTTATAGTATTTTGTCAGTTTATATGAAGAATTTTTAAGTTAAATAATTTCTTATGAGTTTTTATGTTTTTTTATTACTTTTTATTGATTAATATAATATGATTATGTACTTAATTTTCATAAAAGGTATAACATGTTTAATAAAGATTTTCTTCAAAAACTTACTATTTTATTTGTAGAAGATGATGAAATTGCAAGACGTCAACTTGAAAGAATGCTAAAAAGGTTATTTGGAAAAGTTATCACTGCAAAAAATGGATTAGAAGGCTATGAAATATATCAAGAAGAAAGATTAGTTGGTAATGATATAGATTTAATATTAAGTGATATTAATATGCCTATAATGAGTGGTCTTGAAATGTTAGAAAAAATTCGTATTCATGACACATCAACTCCAGTTATTTTTAGTACTGCAAGAACAGAAACAGAATATCTCTTAAAAGCAATTTCACTTGGGGTTGAACATTATGCAATTAAACCAATTGATATTGAAGATGTTGTAAAACGAATTGAAAAAGTTTGTGAAAAAAAATATTACAAAAAAGTAATAAAAGAAAAATCTAGCCAATTAGAAGAATATTTAAAAGTTATAAATAATGTTGCAAGTATATATAAAATGACAGAAAATGGAATAATAACTTTTACAAATAGTTTATTTCTTGAATCTCTTGGTCTATCAAAAGAATCAGAGCTTATTGATAAAAACTTTTTTGATATTATAGCTTCAGATGTAGATAAAAATATTATAAGTGATTTATGGAAAAGTATTAAGAGTAATGAAACTTGGAATTCTGATCTTAAATATAAAAATAAAAATGATGAAGCTTTTTATATTAAAAGTACTATATTTAAAACTACAAATGATGATAAGACTGAATATATTAGTATTGGTTTTGATTCTACAGAAGAAGTTAATAAAAAAAGAGAATTTCAGAAGAAACTAATGCTTAATATTAAAGATAAAAATATAGAAATTAGTGAATCTCAAAAAGATGTAAAAAGATATGAATTAATTATAAATCAATTACAAGCTGACTTAGCTCAAGAAAAACAAAAACAAGCTGATTTTTCAAGTCAAATTAAATTTTATGAAAATGAATTAAAAAATGTTGATGAAAGAATTATTAAAAACTTAAAAATCAAAAATCATGAGATTGAAGATTTAAAAGAAAATATTAGAAAAATAAAACTAGAAAAAGAAACAAATTTTAAAGATATGCAAAGCCAAACACAAGCATTAAGTAAATCAAAAATTGATATAGATAATCTTAATGATAAAGTAAAAAGAGATGAAAAAAGAATTGAAGACTTATTAGATTTAGTAAGAGTAAGAGAAGTTGAACTTAGAAAATATAATAAAGATTTTGAATAGTTATTAAAATAACTATTCAGCTTCAATTTTAGGTAATATTATTATAAACCTAGATCCCTTACCTGTATTCTGAATATTTAGATTACCATTAAAACTAGATTTTATTACCATTTTTACCATATATAAACCAGTTCCAGTTCCATATTCTTTTGTGGTAAAATATGGATCAAATATTTTCTCTATATTTTCTTCTTTTATTCCACCTGCATTATCTTCAACTGTAATAACAGTCTTTTCATCTTTTACACCAGCTTTAATATTAATATCTTTTTTTTCAATATTATTTTCAATAAAAGCTTCTTTAGCATTTGTAATTAGATTGATAAATACTTGTTCAAGTTCTGTTTCAACGCCATAAAGAGCTTCCTCTCCAATATCAATAACTACATTAACATTTTTGTCTTCAAGTTGTTTTCCAAGTAGTTTAATTGTTTTATCAAGTGCCTCTTTTAAATAAAAAATTCGTTTTTCTTTTTTAGGATTAAAAAAGTTTATAAAACCATTAATTGTTTCATTCATAAAGGCAATTTGTTCTTTAGTATTTTTGTGAAAATCATTAACAAATTCTTCATCAATTTCATTATAACCATATGAATCTTTTACATCTGCACAATATAAAGATATATTATTTAAGGGTTGTTTTAATTGATGTGCTATTACCCCAATCATTTCACCCATTGTTGCCATTCTTGATTGATGAATTAATAATTCATCTTTCTTTATAAGTTCAGAGTGACTTCTTTTTTTATCTTCATATAAATCTATATAAACTTTTAGTTTTGAAGTTAATAATTTATCATCAATTGGTTTTGAAATATATTCAACAGCACCTAAATCATAACCTTTCTTTTGGTAATCATCTTTATCATATATTCCTGTAATAAAAATTACGGGAATATCTTTAGTTTTATCAATTGATTTTAAATATTCGACAAATTGAAAACCATCAATATCAGGCATTTGAATATCACTTAAAATTAAATCAACATCCTTTTGCATTAATATTTCCATACCTTCATTTGCACTCAGTGCTGTATAAATGTTAATATCAAAACTATCTTCAATAATTAGTTCTAAAGAGTGTATATTTTCGGGAACATCATCAACTAATAATACTGAGAATTTATTCATATTTTTGCCTTTAATTCATTAATTTTAGAGATAAAGGAATCTTTATTTAAAGGTTTTTGATAAATGAAAGAAGCTTTATCTGAAAGTTTAGAAGAAATTTCATCTTTATAAACAAGAATACAATTTGTAGAGTTGTTGTCATTTAAGAAGTTTTCTATTTCTTCAAAGTTTTGTTTTGTAATATCAATAATATATAAAAAATATTCCTTGTTTTGAATAAGTTTTTTTGCATTATCAAATGTTGTAGTTTGTTCAATATTAAAAGATTTTTTTAATTCAACAGTTGTAGCAAAGAATGACATAGGATCATTGTTTAATATTAAAATACTAGAAGGAGTATTTTCTTTTGTACTATCTTGAATTTCTTTTTTATTAACTAAATTTTCAGAAGATTTTTTCTTTGTTTTATTTAAAGGCGTAGCTAAAATTGTTTTTTCTTTAATAATATCTTCATCATTTACTTTGTCTTTATTTTTAGGAAATTTAACAGTAAATATTGTTCCTTTATTAACTTCACTAGTAACAATAATTTCACCTTCAAGTAAATCAAGTAACTCTTTACAAATAGCTAAACCAAGACCAGTTCCACCATACTTTCTAGTAGTAGAACTATCAGCTTGTTTAAATCTATCAAAAATATGTTCTAGCTTAGCTTGTTCAATCCCAATACCTGTATCTTCAACAATAATAGTAATATCTTTTTCTTCATTAATAACTAAAAGAGAAATAGAACCATCTGAAACAAATTTTAAAGCATTACTAAGTAAGTTTTTAACAATTTGTTTAATTCTTTGAGTATCACTGTAAATAAGACCAATATCTTCATCACACTCAAAAATAAAATCAACATTTTTTTGTAAAACTTGAGGTTCAAACATTTCTTTAATAGATAAAATTAAAGGATAAAAATCAATAGAAGAATAATCAAGTTTAATTTCACCAGCTTCAAGTTTAGAAAGGTCTAAAACATCGTTGATTAAATATAATAAATCATTACCACAATTGTTAATAATAGATAAATTTTTAACCTGTTTATCATCTAAAGAATCATTAGTATT
>PJEL010004941.1_pt1 | contig 10829 bp, 13 predicted proteins | sample 1853271 | NCBI WGS metagenome assembly PJEL01 (sample SAMN08108733, study PRJNA415343) | Invertebrate metagenome, whole genome shotgun sequencing project. | host: Globobulimina | place: Sweden: Gullmar Fjord | collected 2015-08 | reverse complement strand
TTTTGTTTCAACATTGGGTAGTGCCTTAGGTACTATTATTACCTCATTCTATTTAGTATTGCTGTTTGAAGTTAACAATATTATCACCGTATTTAGCAGTATTTTGATTCTACTTGGCTTGAGCGCGATGGTTTTTAATCGCCTTAATCAAGCAACAAGCACTAACCAAGGTATTAACAATCAAGGAGCGGCTCATGAATAAATTGCTGGTAATTTTTTTGATGGCGATACTAAGTAATGTGCTAATTAGCGCGGCTTTGCATACTCAAGCAAGTGCCGAAACGATTCATAGCGAACGTTCGCTATATCGCAACATATTAGTAGAAGAAAAGCGTGGTTTACGCTGTTTGAAATTTAATGTCAAAAGCGAAAAAACTCAGCAAAGCTGCATGTTAGTCGATGATCCTCAACGCTTAGTTTTTAATTACACCAAAATGTTATTTGCTAGTTTATTGGTTAATCCAAATCCAGAACGAATACTAATTGTCGGTTTAGGCGGCGGCACCATGTCGAATTCTCTCCATCAAATTTTCCCTAATGCCACCATTACCAATGTTGAAATTGATCCAGCAGTGATTAAAGTGGCGAGAAATTATTTTGATTTTTTCGAAAACGAAAAAGTGACTTCAGTAGTACAAGATGGGCGTATATTTGTTAAACGTGCGGTGCTAAAAAAGCAAAAATATGATTGGATTATTCTTGATGCTTTTAATGGCGACTACATTCCTGAGCATTTGATGACGCAAGAGTTTCTCCATGAAACCAAACAATTACTGAGTGGTAACGGTGTGTTAGCAGCAAATACCTTCTCAATAAGTAAACTTTACAATCTTGAATCAGCTACTTATCAATCAGTTTTTGGTGATTTTTTCAATGTAAGAAACAAACAGCATAGTAATCGTATTATCCTAACCAGTGAGAAGCCTTTGCCTACAGGCAGTGTTATTGCTGCACGAGCCAAAGCGCTTGCACCAATGCTAGCGCCTTTTAATGTAAATATTACCGAAATAAGCCGCTACATGACCTCTACCACTACCGAGCAAGACTGGCCAAAAGCTACACGACTATTAACCGATCAGTATTCGCCAGCAAACTTATTAAATTTACAGTAGAAGGCTTACTGCAATAGTTTTAACGAACACTGGCAAGAGTCAGCTAATCTTACCTTCATGCTAACTCAAGCATACAGGTAAATTAGCTAACTAAAGTATTGCGCTCTAGTTAGCTTTTCTTTTTCAGACTTAAGCGTTTTTTACCTGATGAAGTGCCAGCAGGCTTTTTCACATCAATGCGAGTTAACTGACGTTTAGCATATTTGTCGGCACTCGACTCTATTGTAGTACTCGCATGTTGAATATCAGCAGTTATATCGATCTTCTTAAGCTCTTCAACTGTTTCTACCTCTGCTTTGGTTTCGATAAAATCGTCATCCATAGCCGTTTTACGTGAACCAGCTACGGCAGCATTTATTTCTGCCATTTCACTGGCGGTTAAGTCACGCCATTGCCCCGGACGTAATTGTCCTAGTTCAACATTCATAATGCGAGAACGATTAAGCTTAGTCACTTCATAACCTAAATATTCACACATACGGCGAATTTGTCGGTTTAAACCTTGAGTTAAAATAATACGAAAAACATACTTACTTTCAGGAGTAACAATACACGACTTAGTGATCGTACCTAAAATAGGCACACCTTTTGACATTCTTTCAACAAAACGTTCACTGATCGGTTGATCTACTGTGACAACATATTCTTTATCATGGGCATTTTCAGCACGTAGAATTTTATTAACAATGTCACCATCACTGGTTAGAAAAATTAAACCTTCAGAGGGTTTATCTAAGCGACCAATGGGGAAAATACGTTTGGGATGCCCTATAGCATCAATAATATTGCCTCGAACCTGAAGTTCGGTGGTACAAGTAATGCCGATAGGCTTGTTATAGGCAATATAAATACGATCAGTATGATTACTAGCACTGGCCTTAATTTCCATGCCATCAACACAGACTTTATCACCGGGTATCACTTTAGTGCCCAGTTCAGGTACTTTGCCATTAATCGTTACTCGGCTTTTTTCAATCAATTTATCAGCAAATCGACGTGAACAATAACCTGAGTCACTAATGTATTTATTAAGGCGTTTTTCGTTGATAGACACTAATTTTCCTAGAAAAAAGCGCAGTGTAAACTGCATATATAAAGATACTGCCGCTATTTTAACGAAATTTCACCGCCATGTAGAGCAGTATAGTTATAAATCAACATTATTAATAAATTCACATTAAACACTGTGTTATTACGGTAAGCGTAACAATCATTTACTCAAGCGGGTATTTATCATTGTTAAACATCAGCATACACTGGCTATAGTTTATTAAAGAAGCAAAAACTATGACGACAACAATGAAAACCTTAACATTCGAACAACTACCACAAAGTGGCTTTGCCGGCTTAATTGAACGGCATTTTGTCATTAACCAAGCATTATTTGGTCGGTCAAAAACCATTGCATTTCCCGGCTTAGGAAACTTTGTTTACTTAGCTGATGCTAACTTTCTTCCTCATGGTGAAACCCACATGCATGGACACAAAGAAGTCGATGTTATTTCAGTAATGGTTGAGGGTGAAATTGAGCACCACGGCAGCTTAGGTCACGGCGAAAATTTACCAGCAGGTTCAGTGCAAGTGCAACGTGCTGGCGCTGAAGGGTTTCGTCACAATGAAGTAAACCCAAATAATCAGCACAACCAAATGATCCAGCTTTGGGTGCTGCCGGACGAATTAGGTGAACAAGCGGGCTATAAGGTTTATCAGCCTGAACTTGGCCAATTAACTCAGGTTTATGGCGGCAATAAAAACCAACAAAGCACTTTTCATAGTCAAATATCGATTGCGGTCAGCAATAGCCAAGTCGAGCAAAACATTATTTTAACCGGTGAAGTATTGGTGTATTTAAGTAAGGGCTGTGCAGAAATTAATGGTGAGAAAATTAACGCCCGCAGTTTAGTACATTGTCAGCAAGGCGTTAACTTTACCGCGTTAACACAAGGACAAGCTATATTCATTTATCAAACAACACAGCAAGTAGAGGCACTATCATGAAAATAATCGCATTTGGCGCAAGCTCAAGCCGTAAATCAATTAACAAGCAACTGGCCGCGCATGCTGCCAAATTAGTTGCTCAGAACAATGCAGGTACTGACATTGAAATACTCGATTTAAACGATTTCGAAATGCCAATATTCAGCCAAGACAAAGAAGAAGAATTAAGCCAACCAGAAGCCGCAAAAACCTTTTTCAAAAAGCTAGGTGAAAGCGATGCCATTATTATTTCATTCGCCGAACATAATGGTAGCTATACGGCGGCCTATAAAAATTTATTTGATTGGGCTTCACGCATTGAGCAAAAGGTTTTTCAAAACAAGCCTATGTTGTTACTAGCAACCTCGCCAGGACCTGGTGGTGCAGGTAGTGTATTGGCTGCGGCAAAAGGCTCAGCACCTTATTTTGCCGGTGAAGTCAAAGCATCACTTTCTATCCCAAGCTTTTATGATAATTTTGATATGGAAAATGCTCGATTAAGCAATGAAAAATTTCAGCAACAGTTATCTACAGCTGTAGCAGACTTATTAAAATAACGTTGTGAATAGTAGGGAGAATAAAACGCCCTACTGACCTTTTCCTAGTTTATAATTTATGAACAGTTGAAGATGATATTAACGATGGATGTTGAATGCTTTAAAAACAGGTTTTTCATCGCTATTTACAATAGCGGTTGGTTGTTCAGGTTTACCATCAACCCTAATGTCACCCACTTTTTTCCCAATCGCTCATGAACTACGAGCGGGTAAGATAAGCATTATTATTAACACAGATAAGCATTTTATTTTAAGCATATTAACAAGCTAAATAGAGACAGATATTGCTATCAACTTCCCTTACACACTAAATGGCACTTTAAATGAAAAGGCATAAGGTGAGTCGCCATAACAACGCAAATGCTCCAAACGTACAATGCCATCATCTACCGTTGGAATAGTGCCATCTTCGACCCACCACAAAACATAACTGGCATTTTCAATTTTATTAAACCATTCCTGTTTTCTGCGTAAGAAATTTCGATGGTGAGTTTTAAAGATAAAATTCTTCAGGGCATCAATGGAAGACCAAACTGACATATTGACAATAATATTAGGGTCACTAAAGGCTTGAATACCCGTGGCATTACCACTTTCCCCTGCTAAGCGCCAAATAAAGCCCTCACTGGCGTCAGCTAAAGCATTTATCGGTTCGAGGTTATCAGTAAAATCTTTCATCGCTAGCGTATCAAGCGGGTGTTTTGCCTGCGCGATATTTAGTTGTGCAAGTTGCATTTCTCTTCCTTGTAAATACAATGTTATATTGTTGTTCGATCCCTAACCGTCTTTAATTTAACCTAATTCTACCTTATAGCCAACACTATATACTGATTGTACTATTTCACTGTCAGCTTTAAGGCTGTTGATTTTTTTACGCAGCTTTTTAATATGACTGTCGATTGTTCGTTCACTTACCACCCGATGATCATTATAAACTTGGTTAATTAGTTGTGCTCTAGAGTAAATACGCCCAGGTTCTTTTGATAAGACTTTTAATAAATTAAATTCAATAGCGGTTAACTCAACCGACTGACCATAAACCGTGGCCTGATACTTTTCTTCATCTAAATAAATAGGTTTTTTAACCGCTTCAGTAGTCGGACTTTCATAACGCCTCAATGTTGCCTTGACACGGGCAACCACTTCACGCGGTGAGAATGGCTTACAAATATAATCATCGGCCCCTAAATCTAAGCCGATTAAACGATCAATTTCTTCCACCCGCGCAGTGATCATAATAATGGGAATATTTGAAAACCTGCGAATTTCTTCACACAAGATTAAACCGTCTTTCACCGGTAACATTAAATCGAGCAGCACCATGTCATAGGTCTGGCTTTTTAGCTCTGCAATGACTTCGGCGCCATCGTGTAACATGGCGACACCGAATTGCGCTTGCACTAGGTAATCATGCAATAGTTGAGCAATTTTAAGTTCGTCTTCTACTACTAGAATAGCTGGCATTTTTACTCCAACAGTGTTTAAAAATCAGCATTTAGCTAAGGGTATTTTTCGGTAATGTTATTATTATCATTAAACCACCACTCTCAGCCTGATGAGCAGATATTGTGCCCTGATGAGCATAAACAATATTTTTACATAAAGCTAAGCCGATCCCACTACCCCCAGTTTTTCGGTTACGAGAACTCTCTACCCGAAATAAATGTTCAAAAAGTTTAGCAATATCTTCGCGAGAAACCCCTGGTTTGCTATCTTCAATAGAAATATCAAAGTCATTATTTTTTTCAATTAATCGACAATAAACCTGGCCAGGTGCATCGGTATACTTCGCGCTATTAGCAAATAAGTTATCCAATAATTGATTCAATCTTTTTGCATCGCCCCAAACCGATATTTTTTTATTCGGCATATCGATTGTCAGCGTTAGTCCTTGGTTTTGCAGTAAAGAACGATGTCTTTCAGCATTAAGCCTTATTAATTCAGTAATATTCAATGCTGATTTTTGGTAGCGCATTGCGCCAATTTCAGCCTCGTTAAGTTCATTTAAATCGTTTATTAAGCTTTGCAAGTGATTAACTTCTTCTGAAATGGAACTAATGTTTTCAATACTCAACGGACGAATTCCATCTTCCAAAGCCTCCAACTCACCTTTAACAATGGCTAAAGGGGTTCTTAATTCATGAGAGATATCCGCTAGCCAACGTTTTCTTGAGGTTTCATTTTGCTCTAATGTCGCGGCTAAATCATTAAAGTTTCTTGCTAACGTTGCTAGCTCATCATGGCCTGTAATAGGCAAGCGTGTTGATAGTTCACCTTGGTTAACTTTAATCACTGCATGCTTTAAGCGGGTAATAGGACCAACAAAATGCCGAGATAAAGGTATCGTGATAATAATAATAACAATAAAAATCCCCATTAATATCAATAAAATCTGCTGGTTAATATCCTCAACAAATTGTAAATCATACTTATCGGTTATCTGCTCAGTTGGCGGTAATGCAACATAGCCAACAATTTCATCGTTAAACAATATCGTTTTTTTGACAAAGTTGGCTGTAAATCTGCCAATTAACACCTGTTTATCTGCATTGAGTAAACTAAATTTAGGTCTTAATCGTGGGCTATTTTCTCTTAACGTTAATGAGGGATCATCAAAACGATCTTTGCGTTGATATCTAGGAGCATAATCATCACGTAGCTGATCGATGTCATCAGGGTAACGTAACCCTTGCTCTGATAGTCGTAACACAATGCGCCAATACTCTATGCCGGAATAATTTCGCTTTGCTCGTAATGATTTTTCTCGATTGGGGCGATTTACTCGGTTTCTATTCTCTCCTTTAGGCGGCCTTCTTGGCAACTCATTAAGGCCTACGCGACGGGCAGGTTTATTTAATACACGCTCACGTGGCTTTGCGCTTGAAGCAATCACTGCTTGCCAACCATTTTGTTCTTGATAAACCGCAGCCAAATTATCAGAGACTAACTGTAAACTTTGCATTTGTCGCTGGTTGACATAATTTAGCATGCCACGGTCAAGCCCCCACTGCATTAGCCCATATAAAATCAAGAGCAATGCGAAGCTGGTTAGTAAAAACACTAAGAGTAACTTAGGAAAAATTCGCATGAGGTTATATTTTTTATCCGCTTATAGAACAGTTATAGCGCGAAACAAAATGAATGTCTTATCTTCAATAACATTTGCACATTTTTTCCTCATTTACGGTACTTTTTGTTAAATAAAGCAGACAAAACAAGGTGAGTAACTAAATACTTAACCGTTAATAAATTGCTGAATAAACAATATAAATGCCAAATACAAATGAAAACACGCCAAAAAAACGAAACATTGAGCGAAACTTTGTCGCCGACCATAAAGCAAACTTTCGATGCTTCTGTGCGCCAAGAAAAGCGAGCAGAATTGAAGTAAATAACATCAAATAACCAAGTATCGTATTAATCATCACGGCACTAGTCGACGGTGCATAATAAATACAAATCAAACCGAATATTAATCGGCTTAAGATCTCAAAAACATGAAAATATGATTGATTGCTAAATTTAATAATAGCCGTTGAAAATTCACCTGAATTTTTCATCATTTGCAGGCTTAATAACACCATTATCAAGCCAAAAATCACTATAAATACCATAAGACATACCGCGAATATTTTATATTAAGCTTGTGTGTAATAACTACCTTTTGGCGGGGCACCAAACAAGCTCATTGCCGCTTGCATATTTTCTTGTGGGTAATTTGTAATAGCAAGCTGATGGTTCTCAATACTATTCCAACGTTCAATAATCATAAACTGACCTGAGTGTTCTTGATGCTTTAATACTTCACATGAAAGGCAACCTTCAGCACCTGAAATATAAGGCATAAGTTCTTGTAAAAAATTGAACAACTCAACAGATTTACCTTCCGCAGCAATAAACTCATTAACTCGTACTATCGTCATAATTATCTCTTAAAATATGAATATATAGCTTACTATCAAAACATTAACGCTCGTTAAAAACAATAATTATGAACGTCGAAAATAAGACATGCTTAGGTGGCTGAATTCTCAAACTTAAAGATATCAGACAACAACTAAATAAACTCCGAAGATGCTCCGCTTTAGGGTAAAATATGCAATTACTCTATTTGATGATGTACATGGCCATTAATATTAAAGATGAAGCAAAAACGGAAGTCACCTGCTCAACTTGTCAGGCAAACTGTTGTCGGCTAGAAGTGATGATTATTTCAGACACCGGTGTGCCGGAACAGCATATTGAATTCGATGAATGGGGTGGCGAAACGATGTTACGTTTAGATGATGGTTGGTGCTCAGCTTTAGATCGTGAAACTTATTTGTGCACTATTTATGAAAATCGCCCTTGGAATTGTAGAGAGTTCGAAATGGCTTCGTATGAATGCCTTACTGAAAGAGCAATTCCAATAGTAATGTTGTAATAATCTTTTCATTAGTGAGTATGATATAAAAATTAGTTCAGCTACTGGCTAGCGTCGTTGCAAAGCCTCACTTCCTGAGTACTCAAGCATCAAAGTTACCAGCAGCAGCTATTTTACAGAGAGTAATAAAATCAATGTTATTTGAGACTAAGCGTCATGAATTTCTTACTAATTCATCTTGGAATGAGGTTATTGTCCAGCAAGAAATAGCATCGATTATTACTGATATTGAACAAGCCCTATTACCCAACGCTTGTTGGCCTACCCACCCGCTTGACGCCGAAAGTTACGCTAATGCGGGGCCTAAATGGTCAGCATATGCTGGCGCCGCGGGAACAATTCATGCCTTACAAATACTAAAAAGTTATCGCTATAAAGTAGCTGATTTATCACCGTTACTTGCACCTGTGCATGCTTCATTCCTAAAAACTCCTGATGTGTCACTAGAGCCTGGTTTACAGCTGGGTGAGATCGGTATTTTAATGCCAAGGCATATCGCAGAGCCTGATAATCGAGAGGTTTTAGCTCTGCTACTAAAATCTATGGAAGCAACGATAAAGCTGCCTTTGTATGAAATAACCTCAGGACAAAGTGGCATGATGCACGCGGCTCTGGCGCTATATCGTAAAACTGGTATGAATTGTTGGAAAGATGTATTCATTAAAGGCGCACAGTCGCTAATGGATAATTGGCAGCAAGATAGTGAAACCGGCGAATGGCTTTGGCAAAGTCAGGTTTTTGGGCCTAAGCGACATTATTATGGTGCTTGTCATGGCATTACGGGTAACGCAAATATCCTCCTGCAAGGTGCAGATTTATTATCAGCGGGCTTTCGCAAAACGATCATTGAACGAACTGTCACGACACTCAATCTTTCAGCTAAACAAGATGACACTTTTGCTAACTGGGCGCTTTGCACTAAGCCAAATATTGACAAGCTACTTGTCCAATGGTGTCACGGTGCTGCAGGTATCGTCACTGCAATGGCAAGAACCCCAATCAATGACTCAACAAGTTCGGCACTGCTCGATAACTTATTAGAAAAAACAGGCGAATTAGTGTGGCAGGCGGGCCCGTTAGCGAAAGGTGCTAATATTTGTCACGGTACTGCTGGTAACGGTTACGCCTTTTTATACCTTTATAAAAGATGGGGGGATCCCATTTGGCTTAATAGAGCAAGAAAATTTGCCGTTCATGCCATTGAACAATGCCAGAAAGACCGTTTACGCTATCGGCAAGGACGATATACGCTATGGACAGGCGACGCTGGTCTTGCCATATATTTACATCATTGCTTATATCCAAATGAAGCGGCTATTCCGGGCTTAGACTTGTTTTAGTCGGATCTATCAGCATAAAGCATAGTTCTACTTATAGATTAAACATCCAGCCTTACCTGTTCACCACAACATGAACAGAAGCAATATATGTTGCTTCTGTTTGACTAGCACCGCTGATATTGCTCACCGCTTGTTTTACTTCAATCGACTCGGTTCAAAAGTTGAATAACGCGGTAAGTTTGCATCCAAATTTTCCCAATTCGCTTTCGAGTCGACAAAATTATGTGACATCGGGCGTTCAGTTAAGTCAGAATCAAAAATACCTAAGCGCACTCTTACCCGTGATTTATCCTGATCATTACTGCTATAAACAGGGCTACCGCAATCTTTACAAAAGTGACGAGTTCGACCCGGCTTAAATGAGAAAGTACTTAATAACTCCTCCCCTTGCTCGATAGCAAAATCTTCACGCCTAACAAAGCCATTAGTCGCAAACGCTGTGCCTGAGTTCTTGCGACAAAGCGAACAGTGGCAATGAATAATATCGCTGATTTCGCCCTTCACACTAATAACTACTTCACCACACAAACACTTTCCTGAGTACATTTTATCTCTTCCATTCATAACAATTTCATTCAGTAAGCTGCTTAACCATATAATACTTACAGCCTGTTTTCGGATAGCCTTGCTGGGTCCACTGCACTTGATAACCATGCTTTTGATAAAACGGCATCGCTTGAAAATTTAAGGTATCTAACAAGGCTTTATTGCAACCTCTCGCTTGCGCCGCCAATTCAATTTTAGCAAGTAGTTGACTACCCACCTTTTGACCTCTTAACGTTTCAGAAACCCACAAGGTATTTATCATCAGCCAATCACCAAAAGTACGCCCTGCAGCGCCGGCAATAACTTCACCATTTTCATCACTTAGCTTCACAGCAATGGCTTTACGTTCGCTGACTTCCCAACGCGCCCAATTGAACTCAGCAATCTTTTCATCTAAAAATGAGACAAATTCATTACTTGGTTCGTCTATAATTTCAATATTCATGTTGGTAGATTCTTTCTCTACGATTAATTTTGGTTGCCAATATCCTACTTATAAACTATTCAATAACATCAACTCTTTCGGATGAGGTTTCATATAGTAAGAATTCATAATGTACTCGTTCGGAAAACGTCGAAAATGATGACGCAATAACGTGATAGGAACAATAAGTGGCAGTAGGCCATCACTATATTGGTTGATAATTTCAACTAGTTCAGCTTTGTCATCAGCAGCAATAAAGTTTTTTAGGTAACCCTGCAAATGTTGAAGGGTATTAACGTGATTTTTTCGACTGGCTCTAGTTTTCAACATCACCATCATTTTACTTAGGTAATGCTCTAAAACTTCATCACTCACTAGTCTGTGCGCATCGGACGGCCAGGGCCCAAGTTCTTTTGCCAAACTCTGGCTATGCCTCATGTCGATATCTTT
>PJEL010004940.1_pt1 | contig 10831 bp, 7 predicted proteins | sample 1853271 | NCBI WGS metagenome assembly PJEL01 (sample SAMN08108733, study PRJNA415343) | Invertebrate metagenome, whole genome shotgun sequencing project. | host: Globobulimina | place: Sweden: Gullmar Fjord | collected 2015-08 | reverse complement strand
AAAGACAGATGGTACTCCCGGTGAAATTCGTAACCTTAGCTTAGAGCTTTTGTTGCTTGCTGATATAGGTTTATTAGGTTTACCAAATGCGGGTAAATCAACGCTTATTCGCAGTGTATCTGCAGCTAAACCAAAAGTAGCTGATTATCCATTTACCACCTTAGTACCAAATCTAGGTGTGGTGCGTTTAGATACCCAACGTAGCTTTGTTATTGCTGATATTCCAGGTTTGATAGAAGGTGCCGCAGATGGTGCAGGCTTAGGTACCCAGTTCCTTAAACATTTAGAACGTTGTCGTATCTTATTACATGTAATTGATATATTACCAGCTGATGGTTCTGATCCTTTAGACAATGCCAAAACCATCATCAATGAATTAGAAATGCATTCGCCAAAACTTGCTGGAAAGCCTCGTTGGATTGTTTTCAATAAGCTAGATCTTATGCTTGAAGATGAAGCCGAAGAAGTGATTGCCAGAATTATTGAAGGTTTAAACTGGCAAGGTGAAACCTTCAAAATTGCAGCATTCAATAAAACAGGTACCGAAAAATTATCTTATGGTGTTATGGACTTTATTGAAGCATTACCTGCAGAGGAAGAAGAAGTTTCTCTCGAAGAAAAATCAGTAGAGTTTAAGTGGGATACATACCACGATGAAGCTATTAATGATTTGGAAGATGATCTTGATGATGAAGAGTGGGACGAAGATGACTACGATGTAGAAGTTGAGTATCGTAAGTAACTTTTATCCTTTTCATAAAACGCATGGCCTGCCCATGCGTTTTTTCGTTTTCAACTAGTAATAACTTCAGATAAACTACCCACACCTGCATTTTTATTATCAAAATTAATAGACCTTACCTATGACCATTCTCTCCATGATAGTTGCCCATGCTAATAACCGAGTTATTGGCAAAGACAATGATATGCCTTGGCATTTACCTGCTGATTTGGCTTATTTTAAAAAAACGACGTTAGGTAAGCCTGTAATAATGGGTCGTAAGACTTATGAGTCAATTGGCCGCCCGTTACCTGGACGACAAAATATTGTTATATCACGAGATGAGAGCTATCAAGCTCAAGGCATAGAAACCGCAACATCAGTTGATCAGGCGCTAACTTTAGCCGGTGATGTAGAAGAAGTTATGGTGATAGGTGGCGGTGCCATTTATGCCCATTGTTTACCTGCTGCCAAGCGACTTTATATTACGCATATTGATGCTGAAATTGATGGTGATACTCAATTTCCAAAATACGATGTAACAAGCGATTGGCAAAAAGTATCGAGTGAAATACGTGAGCCCGATGAAAAGAATGCTTACACGTTAGATTTTTGTTTATATGAACGTCAACGTTAGGCAGTAGATTATGTATCCTTTGAACTATATTGAACCGGTTTTTCGTCCGCCGAGTGAATGGAAAAGCTTGATTTTACAAGTCACCAACGGTTGCTCTTGGAATAAGTGCACTTTTTGCGATATGTATACCGGTGAGCAAAAAAAGTTTCGTCCTAAGAAGCTTGATGAGCTTGAGCAAGAACTTATCGCCATTAAATCAGCAAAACTGCCAGTTTCACGGATATTTCTAGCTGATGGTGATGCGATGATGTTGCCATTTAATCGTTTGAAAGAAATACTGCTGTTAATACAGCGGTATTTTCCAAATAACTCTCGTGTTTCTAGCTATTGCCTACCGAGAAACTTGAAAAATAAAACGGTTGAGCAATTAGCGGAACTTCGAGCTCTTGGCCTTAAAATTCTTTATGTTGGCTGTGAAAGTGGTGACGATGAAGTTTTACGATTAATTGAAAAAGGCGAAACTTACCAAAGCTCATTAGAAGCCTTAGTTAAAATTAAAGCCGCGGGGCTTAAAAGCTCGGTAATGATTTTAAATGGTCTGGGTGGTCCTGGTTTATCAAAACAACATGCGACTAACTCTGCTAAGTTGATGAATGAAGCACAGCCAGATTATTTATCAACGTTAGTTGTTTCTTTCCCTCTTGGTGAACAACGTTTTGCTGAAAATTTTCATGGCAAATTTCGTTTGTTAACACAGCATGAACTGTTTGAAGAAATGGAAACTTTATTAAATAATTTAGTCTTAGATAAAACGATTTTTCGTTCTGATCATGCGTCAAACTACTTGGTATTAAAAGGCATATTGGGGCAAGATAAAATGTCGCTGTTGGCACAAGTAAGGCAAGCATTACATGAGCCAAAAACTATTGCTTTAAGACAAGAGCATCAACGCGGTTTGTAATAACTTTATAAAATGCTTATCTTGTTTTTAATAAAAAAACCGCCAAATGGCGGTTTTTTTATTAACTTAAAGGTCAGCCTTTTAGATTTTAAACTCTTGTACAGACTGCTGTAATTCTTCTGACAATCGAGCAACTTCACTGCTTGATGTTGCTGTTTGTTGAGAACCAGCTGTTGTTTGTTCCGCAATCGCTACGATTGACTCTAAGTTTTCACTTATTTCATGAGCAACAACGCTTTGTTCTTCTGCTGCTGTCGCTATTTGAGAGCTTCGATCAAATGCTTCATGTACCGCATGAGTGATTGTTTCCAGCGCTTTATCCGCCTCTTCACTTTGCGTTACACAGTTTGCTGCTTGCTCTTTACCAGTATTCATTACCGATACCGCTTTTTCAGCACCCGTTTGTAGCACTTCAATCATGTTTTGAATTTCTTGAGTAGACTCTTGCGTACGACTCGCTAGTGTTCTTACTTCATCTGCTACTACGGCAAAACCGCGACCTTGTTCACCAGCACGGGCTGCTTCAATAGCGGCGTTAAGTGCAAGTAAGTTGGTTTGCTCTGCAATGCCACGAATTACATCTAAGATGCCGCCAATTGAGGCACTATCTTGTTGTAGTTTGTTAATAACTTGAGAAGCCGACTCAACTTCATTGGCAAGTAGCTCGATGGTTGCTCTATTTCGTTCAGATATTATTTTAACGCGCTCTGCTTCGTCATCGGCTTGCTTAATTTCACTTAACGCATCATTTGCACTAGAAAGTACGGTTTGTGAAGTACTGCTCATTTCTGTTGTTGCAGAAGCTGCTTGTTCAACCTGATTACGTTGCTCTTCTATGGCCGTTGTACTTTGTGCTGTTACTGCTGATGTTTGTTCTGCTGCTGCTGCAAGTTGCGTTGAGCGGCTAACAATGCTTTGAATCAAGTTACGTAGGCTATCAATTAATAAATTACAATTTTTAGCAAGTTGAGCAAATTCATCTTTACCGGTTTCATCCAATTTACGGCTTAAATCACCAGAAGCAACGATATTAAGCATTTCGTTAACCTTAGCTAATGGTTTAGTAATGCTGATAACAGTAAACCACGCAATAGCAGCTGCCGCTACGATTGAAACAAGTGCAATAACTATTGTTTGTGTTGTTCCATCTGATACTGCGCTTTCGACTGCTTTACCTGTTTTTACTGTAGTTCTATTGGCAAGCTCAACTTGTTGAGCAAGTACGTCATTTGCTGTTTCAATTTCTTTTTGTGCTTTCTTACTTTTTAGCGTGGCTTTAGCAATAGCTGCAAGTTGTTGTTGCTTATGGGTAAATACATTCTCTTGGCCAGCAACGATATCATTAATTTCAGCATACATAGATGACAGCTCTTCAGCGACATCTGGAGCACCTTGTTTTTTCATCTCATTAATTACATCGACAATGGCAGTTGAAAGCTCTTTATAGGAGTTAGATATTTCACTTTCAATCAAGCTAATATCTTGCGCAACAATTGAATCTCGAAATTCAAAAGATGAGGTTACTACGGCATTGAGTAGTGTTTCGATATGGTCGCCTAAATCAACTGCTTTTTGTAATTTAGTATCTGCTAAGTCGTGATCTGCTAAGTCGAGTAATAAAGTGGCAGCTTCATCAGCTTTTTCTTCTAGCTCGTTTACTTTATCATTTAAAATTTGGCGCTGCTCTATTGTCACCTGACGACTTGAAAAAACATCAACTACATCATCGTGTATCGTTTTATAAATGTCGTCAACTTTACGTAAATTTGATAAAAGACTTGGCTCACTCTGTACTACTGATTTTAGTTTTTGTAAGTGTTCAGTAAAGTTAGTGTCAAGCTCTGTGAATTCACTTTTATTCTCAGTAAGCGGCGCTAAGTCTGTTTGATAATAACCTTCAAGGGTAATGTTTCCCATTTGCGAAAGTTCTAACGCTAGTTGGTTACTTCCTCTTAATGTGGGTATAGCGAGTTCACTTTGTTCTTGCGTAGACGCTTGTATTGTTTTCATATTATTGTAAGAAAAAATGCTCGTTACAATTAGCAAAAGTGCGATAATGGCGAATCCACCACTTATTTTCATTGCCACAGTTAAATTCATATAGACCACCAGTTGGGATTTTACAGCAAAAATTTATACTAAATAAATTGTTAAGCATCAAAGATAACAGCTGATTATCGTTAGTGCTACAAATTATATCGGTAAACAATTTGGAATATTTAGTTACTATTTGTAAGGATATCAAAATAACTATAATCGCATCTGATTATTTTGACAAAAATACTTACACTTTATGTGAGGATTCAGTAAAAATGACCTTGTCGGGCCAGCGCAACATCGTTAATTCGTTACCCCAAACGCAACCGGTGTCTAATGCAAAAACATTACTATTTGAGCACTTGCCCATTAAAGATGCCCAGTGACCAAAAAACCATTGGTTTTTATTTAGCACTTTGGATAATTCATACCATGGTTTAAGTGTTTTTGGCGCAAGGCTTGGAGATGATTTTGTTTGAAATTCGAGAGAAAGGTCGTTATTACAAAAACGCATACGGGTAAAACTATTAACGGTATAACGAAACTGTTCAATTTCTGTTTTGGCGTCAAGCCAATTTGCAGGGTGTTCACCATACATTTTAGCTAGCCAATAGTTTCGTTCTGGTGATGAAATTTTTTCTTGAGCCATTCGGGCTTGAGTAATAGCTTGTTTTTTTGTCCATTGCGGTGAGATTCCCGCATGGCTCATGTAGGCATTTGCATCGGGCAATTGTCTAAGTAATGGCTGTTGTGACAGCCAGTTCATTATTTCATCCGCGTCAGGCGCATTAAGTAAGTCATTAAGTTGATCATTTTTTTTGACTTTTTTTATACCGGCATAGGTAGCAAGAAGATGAAGGTCATGATTGCCCAGTACCATTTTTGCACTTGTACCGAGAGATTTGATTAAACGAATGGTTGATAACGAATCAGGCCCACGAGCAACAATGTCACCAGCAGGCCATATTTCATCTTTATCGGGGTCAAAGGAAACCGACTCAAGCAGCGCACTAAATTCGCTATAACAACCTTGTATGTCACCTATGATATAAATTGCCATAGCTTATTCTGGTGCTTGGTGCTCTTGAGTTAGGTTCTCGTTTAAGCTTTTATCCGCTAGGAAGTTAGCGACGGCTATAAACTGATCAATATTTAGATTTTCAGGTCTAAGTGTTGGGTTAATCCCTAATTGTTCTAATTCTTCAACCGTCGCTATTTTCTTAAAACTATTACGAATGGTTTTACGACGTTGATTGAATGCCGTTAAGCACACTTGATTTAAAAATTTAATATCTTTAACGGGGTTCTTAATTTCTTTATGAGGAATTAAGCGCACAATAGCAGAATCTACTTTTGGCGGCGGCGTAAACGCCTCAGGGCCTATTTCCATGACTGGAATTACTTGGCACTGATACTGAGTCATTATAGATAGACGTCCGAAGGTTTTACTATTTTCACCCGCAGCCATGCGTTCAACAACTTCTTTTTGCAGCATAAAATGCATATCTTTAATTTTATCTTTAAAAGTTAAAAGATGAAAAATAAGCGGTGTTGAAATGTTATAAGGCAAATTGCCAAAGACTCTTAAAGGTTTGTCTTCTGTTGCTAAACTCGCAAAATCAAATTTTAGTGCATCCATTTCATGAATGGTAAGGTGTGGTGCAAGAAAAGGGTGATGGCGTAAGCGGTGTGCTAAATCTCTATCGAGCTCGACCACTGAAATATCGCCAGCACGTTCGATAACCGGCTCTGTTAAAGCGCCCAATCCAGGCCCTATCTCAACTAGATTTTCACCTGGTTCAGGGTTAATTGCATCAACAATGTCACTGATAACAGAGTCGTTGTGTAGAAAGTTTTGACCAAAACGTTTTTTCGCTTGGTGACCTAAATGGGTGTTATTGCTCATGATTGGTTATTGGCCAAGTTAATTGCGTTATTCATAGCTTCGAAAAAGCTTCCTGTATCTGCTTCTAGCGTACCTGCTAACTCTAATGCAGTGCCGTGGTCGACAGAGGTTCTAATAAAAGGTAAGCCTAAGGTAATATTTACCGATGAGCCAAAGCCTTTATATTTTAGAACAGGTAAGCCTTGGTCATGGTACATAGTGAGAATAGCATCAGCATCTTTTAAGTATTTGTCTTGGAAAATAGTATCTGCAGGTAATGGGCCAATGAGGTTCATACCTTCAGCTCTTAGTTCTTCAAGAGCAGGGGTCATTATTTCAATTTCTTCGCGACCTAAATGACCACCTTCTCCAGCATGGGGGTTAATACCACAGACATAGATTTTAGGTTTAGCAATACCAAATTTTTTGATCAAGTCACTGTTTAAAATACGAGTGACTTTTTGCAAACGTTCATAGGTAATGGCTTTTGATACATAAGCAAGTGGGATATGTGTCGTTACTAAAGCAACACGTAAACCTTTGGTCATTAACATCATCACTACATCAGAACAATTTGCTTGATGAGCAAAAAATTCAGTATGACCACTAAAAGGAATACCAGCTTTGTTGATTAGCTCTTTATGAACAGGGCCAGTGACTACTGCATCAAATTCACCTGAAATATTTTTCTCACTAGCGACGCGTAGTGTTTCAACAACATAGGCGCCATTATTAACATTAAGTTCGCCAGGAATTGCGGGTTCTGCTAAATCAATTGGTAAAATGGTTAATGTACCCGCAGTTTGAGGTTTTGGCGATTTATTGTCGCTGTATTCCTCTAAAGTTAAAGGCAAGCCAAGTAACTTAGCGCGTTCTAATAATAATGAAGGTGATGCAACGGCAACAATTTGAACAGGCCAGTTTTGTTGAGCGATCTGAATCATAAGATCCGGACCTACTCCAGCAGGTTCACCTGGTGTTACCGCAATGCATTTGGTCATTATTTTTCACCCAAATCGAAAATTTCGATATAGGCATCGTCACGAGTTTCTTTGATCCAACGAGAACTTTCAGAGCCAAATTTACGATTAAAGAGCATTTGATAAGCTTTATTCTCATTCATCTGCTTAGTGGCATCTAATGTTCGACGTTCTTGAAGTTGGGTAATATGCCAACCAAAAGAAGAGCGAAATGGTTTACTGTATTCGTCTACTTTAAGGCTGGCTAATATATCTCGAAATGCCGGGTCGTAACTTGTTGGATCAGCCCAGCCTAATTCACCACCGCGAACCGAAGTAGGGCCATCAGAATGCTCTTTTGCTAGTTCGGCAAAATCAGCTTCGCCAGCAGCAACTTGATCGAGAAAACCTTGTAGCATTGCCTCGGCTTTTGTCTCGCTTAAAATAATTGAAGGTGTAATTAGGATATGACGCGCTTTAACTTCTTCAACTTCCACAACTTCTCGACCGCGAATATCAAGAATTTTAACAATGCTAAACCCAAGACCGGTACGTATTGGTCCTAAAACACTACCCTTATCTTTTCCTTCAATGATTTCAGAAAACAAAGTTGGCATTTCATTAATGCTTTTCCAGCCTAAATCACCACCTTGTAGTGCGTTAGAGTCACCAGAAGAAGCAATGGCTATCCTGGTAAAGTCACTGCCACTATTTAACAATTCAATCACTTTTTCAGCTCTCTTTTTCGAAGCATCCATATCTTTTTGCGTCGGCTCTGCAGGGAACTCAATTAAGATGTGACCTAAGTGATATTCAACATCGTTATTAGTTTGCTCTTTCATTAATGACAGTAAACTTTGTACTTCTTGTGGAGAGATATAAATGCGGCGACGAACACTGGCTCGGGTGACTTCACCTGTGACTAATTCTGTACGAACACTTTCTCGATATTTTTCGTAATCGAGACCATCGCTGACTAATTGTTGACGAAACTCTTCAAGTGTTAGCTTATTGTCTTTCGCCATATTGCTAAGTGTTTCATCTAACATCACATCACTTACTTGTACTCCCATACGCTCGCCAATTTGCGTAATAAGCGAGTCGTTAATAAGTTTATCCATCACCTGAGTGCGAAGAGCATTATCTGAGGGTAAACTTTGGTTACTTTTTTCAGATTGCAACTTAATTGATTTGATTAAATCTTGTACATCAGATTCGAGCACCACGCCATCGTTTACAATGGCGGAGATGCGGTCTAATTCGTTCTCTTTAGCCTGCGTTGAAAAAATACTGCTTAGTAATAATGTAGTAATTGTAATTATTTTTAATGAATTTTTCATATAACTTAAGTTTCTTGGTTAATTATTTATAAAATACGGGCGTTTATAGCCAAATATGCTTGAACTTAGCATATCCGTTGTATCTTTCAGACTTTGTTTACTCAAACCTTTCAGGATGAACTTTATCACAAAACCGCTATCAAATTCATCGCGGTTATTATTTATGTTACCTGGCTCAACAAAATAAGAGTTGATGTGCTTGTGATAGGCAAACTGAATAGCCCAACAACAACTGTCATATTGAAAACCTGCATATGTTTCAAGGCCGCGATGTTCTTGCAAATCTTGTGTTATACGCCCGACAAACTGCCAATCTTTATTAATTTCGACATTAGTAAGTAAAGAAATTTGTTCTAAGGTATTACCTGAGACATTACGAGTATAGCGATGGTTCAATTGCACAATATTTTTTTTTGAATAGTGATAATCAACATTGAGCTGAGTTTTGTTTGTTTTTTTACTGTCGGTATCATATTGCAAATCGCCACTGAATTGCCACTGTCGATTAAAGTGGAAAAATAATTCTGCGGCGAGTGCCGACTCTTCAACTAAATCAGTCGAACCTAGGGCGTTTTCTTCAGCATTACTTTCGTTAAGATAGTTAATTTGACCGACGCTTAGGCGTAAACGTTCTAGGTTTTTCTCATCAAGTATTCTCGTTGTTAGACCCCAAGAAAGCTGATTCGCTTGAGCTATTCGGTCCAGACCACTGTAGCGTCGATCTCTAAATAGACCATTATAATCATCTTGCAGCTGCGTAGTATCATATAGACCAATCATCTTTTGGTCGGAATAAGGAACATAAAGGTATTGCAGTTGAGGCTCAAAAGTTTGGGTATATTTGCTATTAAAGTACATAGAACGCTCAAAGTTTACGCCACCATGAAAGCGTACTTTGGGCAAGGTTCTACTAACATCCTCTTCTAAATTGGTATTTAAGTTATTGGTATCTTGACGATAATAGGTTTGCATAAATCGAAATTCAGAGTTGAAAAACCAAGCAGGCGTAGACACCGGAATAGTCAAGCCTGTTTCTACATGATATCGCTCTGCTTCTTGTAGTGCGTTATTTACTGATTTAAATCGACTCAGTTCAGAGTAGATATCAAAGGTTGCATTTGAAAACGGTAATGGTTGATGTAGGCTAAAATTAACTTGAGGCTCTGTTTTATAACTAGAAATGTGATTACCTAGTACCTCGAAATCTTGAAACTTAATACTGGTTTGCCATTTTTCACCAAAATAAGAAAGTTCACCTACTTGATACAAATAGGCATCATTTGAATTGTAGTGAGAACTGCCAATATCAACTAAATAGTTATCGTCGCTGATCGTAGTGTAATCAACATAAGCTCGAAAATTATCAGAGAAGGTACCAGTATGTTGAATACGCATCAAATAACGAGAGTCATTATTGTCTTGCTCATAATCTTTATGCAGGTACTCAACATCAATCACACCTGATTGTAGATCCGTTAGATAGCGAAACTCGGTTAGCATTCTAACGCCACGTTTTGTCATCATGTGAGGTGTTATGGTTGCGTCCATATTATCAGCAATATTCCAATAAAAAGGCGCTTCAATTTCAAAGCCAGCTTTACTTGAAGTGCCAATTTTAGGGTCTAAAAAGCCTGTTTTTCGCTCATTAGTTAGCGGAAAGGTGAAATAGGGAATATAAAATAATGGAATATCAAAAAACTTAAATCGAGCATTAATCGCTTCACCGGTATTATCTTCTGAAGATAACCGGATCTCGCTTGCTTGAATTTGCCAATCAGCGGTTTCGCCGTAACAAGTTGTAAAACTCGATTGTTTTAAACTCAAATCACCGTCGGCATTAATATCAATACTTCCTGCGGTGCCATGCCCGGCGTTTTCTTGTAATTGATAAGAGGTATCATTTAAGGTGGTTGAATTAGAGTTTTCACGAGCCTGAAATTTTTCAGCAAAGATATCTATGCCATCATTTTGAAAATGAATATCACCAGAGGCTGTCAATGTTGCTTCTTTTTGATTTATTTCTAATTGTTCGGCTAACATTTTTTCTTTGTGTTTTATCAGCGTAACACCGCCTGAAAACTGAGCTAATTCATTTTTTTCAATAACGGAAGACTTAGATATTATTTTAATGTTATCGGCTTTATCGATAACTACATCGTCAGCAATACGAGGATACACCGGAATTGGACAGTCATTGCCAAGATCAATTTCATTGGTGACAATTTCAGCAAAAATTGTTGGTGAAGCCAATAAGCTTGCCAATGAAAAGAGTAATTTACGAGAAGGTGTCATTAAAATCCTGAAACAAAAAAACATCAAAAAATAACCAACAATATTTTCAAATTGTAAAT
>PJEL010004939.1_pt1 | contig 10832 bp, 13 predicted proteins | sample 1853271 | NCBI WGS metagenome assembly PJEL01 (sample SAMN08108733, study PRJNA415343) | Invertebrate metagenome, whole genome shotgun sequencing project. | host: Globobulimina | place: Sweden: Gullmar Fjord | collected 2015-08 | reverse complement strand
TGCTATTATTGTTTCCGTGCTGTTCATCTCCGCGTTCATCTACTACTACTGTTGCTACGAGAACCCAAAACTTTATCGGTCACAGGACGGGAGCAGTATCGTGCTGGATGAAAGTGACTAATGCATGGACTGGGCCTGGAGTCCAGCAGTATTGTTTCAAGCAATACGACGGTGACCAGGATGGAGACGTTGACCTTTACGATGTGCATAGGATGTGGCCATAATGGAAGATGTTAAAGAAATTCAGGAGTGGTTCGACAAACAGCGTGACAAGCAGAGAAGGGAGATGCATTGCAACTGTGTATCTTTGCCGGAGCTCTTGCCCAAGTTGCTGTACTGTATCGAAGAGTTGCAGTTGAGAGTCTTTGAACTGGAGGGTGGGCCTGATGCTTAACCCACCTCCGACTAACGATTGGGAATGGATACCGAACGGTATGCTCATAGTGCTTGCCGTAGCGGCTGTGATAGTGGCGATAGTACGAGGAGTAACAATGTGACAGACACTCTAGACATTAAGGCGGCGAGGCGGTACATACTCCCGGCCCTTGAGCCGGGTACAGCCGCTACTGTCCTACGCATGGCTCTCGCTGAACTTGAGGCGGCACGCAGCGAGATTACGTGGTGGGATACTGTATGGATCGAGTATGAGAACATGCTAGCAGGCAAGGACAAACGCATCGCGGAGCTTGAGGATCAAACCGCAAACGAGAACTACTGCGTCAACTATTGCGGCGTGAACGAGCAACTACGAAAACGCATCGCGGAGCTTGAAGTATTCGAGCGTGCGATAGCGGAACAACAAGGGAAAAACAAGAAGCCTATCCTGGGGCCTTTCCCTGGTTGCGACATGAAAGACCTATAAGATGACTAACGCAGACCTAGACCAACTGGACGCAGCCGTGGCCGAGAAGGTGATGGGGCTTGTACGCGACCCGGTTAGCAGCGAGATAGAGGGGGATTGGTGGCGGGCAGATTGGGGGACAAACGGAACTGCGTGTTTCTCCCCCACCCGCGACCCCGGTGACAACCAAAGGCTCAAGAAGCGAATGATAGAACTGGGCTACTCCGCTCTGATAGACCTACCGCACAAAGGCGAAGGCAATGCGGAATGTGGATGGTACAAGGCTAGGCAAGCATGGCAGGCTGATGACGAGAGCGAACTGGTAGCCGTCTGTTTGGCGGCTGTGGAGGCGATGGGATGATATACTATTTACTGATATGGCAAGCAATGCAGGAGTGCATATCGGGTCCGGAAACTCCAGACCCGTGTGCAATTGTTCAACGAATATCCGAACATGATCTAGATCATGACGGCGACGTAGATTTGTTTGACTTTGCAATTTTTCAGAATGAGTTTACCTTGAGATAGAAGACGGTATCACCATAGCAGGATTTGATAGTTGTAACTGACTAGCCCAAAGAGCTTGGTCGGACTTGGTCCAGCTATCGTTAGAGGCTTGCTTCATTAAACCAACGGTCATTTCAATTTTATCAAATCTATTTTCAACGGCATCGAAACGCTTATCTATGTAGATAAACCCACCCATAGTAGCAGCAACCATGTAAATCATTGTAGCCAATGATACCTTGTTACCGTTTAGTTTTGCCACGCTTCTTCTCCTTCTTCTTAAGTACTCTGATCTTTGAACGTTCCTTATTAATGCGAACAGCCAGCGGGTCTTCCTTGAATCTTTCCTTGGCTTGAACACCGAACGTACCACGCTCAAACATGCCAGTGGAGAGAGCCTGCCTCTCAAGTAAATCCTGTTTAGCCTTGAGCTTTGATACTGGGAATGTACGCACACCAGACATGAGGTTAATTAACTTTGCTGTTGCTGTTCTTCTAGAATCAAATATAATCTTGCCAGTATTTACTACTCTACTAGCTGGAGATGAGGCGAAGAAAAAGTTAAGTAGCTCATCGGTGTCGTTAATACTACGAAGTGGTCTGCGGCTAAACAGGTCGTGTCCAACGGCTAGCTCAATAGGCATCTGAATAGCTGGGTTGGTCTGAGTGAGAGCCCTATCAAACATACGAGGTAGTTGATCGAAGAAGTTAGGATCGACGTCCTGTACGTTAAATATATTTAGATCCTCAATCGGAAGCCCTAGGCTACCGACAAAACCCTCGCCTATTGGATTCTCAAAGACACTGCCACCTCTCAAGTATGAAGGTACTGCACCCTCACCTATATTAGTTAGCTTGCTGTAGAATGAAGCCATTCTAGGATCGGTAAAGGATGATCCTATCTGTAGTGGTAAATTCTTTCTAGTCCAGGTGTAGAACAAGAAAGAAGGTCTCATTATCTTACGCTCAAAGTCTGTTAGCGATCCATAGTCAAACAAGTATCTATTAACAGATCCACGAGCCTCAAAGGGCAGAGCTCCTTTGTTTCTCTTCCACATATAGTGAGCGATACGTGCATTATTCTCAAGAAAAGCTCCGAACTGTTTACCCGACCCAGGTGCGGCCAAGCCCTTAGACAGAGTATTAGCTGGGTCAGGCAATAAATCTCCAGCATTGGTTACTCGTCGTAAGAATTTATCTGAGAACTTACGTCTGGTCTTAGGTAGTATTCCAAAGAACCCCTTATCTGCATCAACGATGTTCATATCCCTCAGTGCTTTCTCCATAGGCCCACCGCCTATCTCTTTGAGAAAGTCTACATCGTTAACAATTCCGTACTCCTGTAGCTCCTTGACCAAGCCAATCACTTCGTCGTACTCTTTAGTTCCTGCCTTGAGCTCTCCAATCTTTATCTTACGCATCTTATTCTGGACATTGATCGCTTTTGCATCATACACAGCCATGTCTTTAAGACTCATACCAGCCATACCGTTTAACCAGTTGTTAGATATAGCATTTCTGATATGGAACGCAGTAAATGGAGAGGTCAGACCTAGTCTGAAAGGTCTAGCAAAGGTATCCAGCTTCTGCATTGTATACCTAAACCACCCATGAGTATCATCCTTACCTATCTCTTTGAGCATTGAGTCTATGCGTATAGCGTCATTGATATACTGTTGAGGAACATTTACATCCTTAGGTGCTGCCGCTCCGTCCAGACCAATAGACTCAAAGAAATCCGCTGCACTCTTTTGTGGACCCTTTAATTTTTTAGCCGGAATACCAAAGTGCTGGACTATAGTATGTGCTGATATCGCTCTATTGACAGCACGATAATGATCTGCCTTGCGATCTATAATACCAGCTATTGCGTCAGTATCAAAGAAATCGAAGTCAATATCGTACAGCTTCTTTATCTCTTGGTTAGCCTCGTGTGCAGCTAGCTCAGGGAATAATTGTCTCTCATGGCCTGCTCTAAGTGTAGCGTCCAGGTCTGATACTATTAAACTCTCTGGGCCTCTATTCTTTTTAGACCACTTCTTAGCTTGGGGTGTTTGAATTCTCTTAACATATTGAAGGATTGCAGTGTCAGTTTCAAATGGCCTAACCTTGATGCCCAAGGAATTCTCAATAGTTACTAACTCGTCGAACATTTTATAGTGTGTATCAATTAAGCTCACCATCTCTGGCGTCAGATTCAAACCCGCCTTCTCTGCTGCTACTAACTGGAGCCTTCCAATTTCTGCGTTATTCTTTATCTCTTTCAACTGTGAAGCGTAGCCCTGATGAATTGCTCTACGCTCAATCTTTTTCTGTATCGGGTCTAAACTATCCAGCTTCTTTAATTCATCTCTAGTCGTTGTACGCAGCCTATCACTTTCTCTCAGAGCCTTAATATCTGATTGGCTTAGTTGCTTAAGAGTCTTAGCATCCAGGTCTACCTTGGTAGGGTTAAGGTCGTTTCTGAACTCCGCACCCCGGTGAATTCTCTCAAGAACTTCGTTAGCCGTTAGCCTCTCAGCGGTGGCTATAGTATTAACTCCACGTACCAAAGCCATACGTTCAGTAGCTATGTCAGCTAGTGCAGCCGCATCGTCAGTACGAATAGTATCCAGGATTTCTTGAACTCGTGCATCGTCCGCTTCGCTAACAAAGGAGCGTTTGAGTTTAGCTAGTACCCCACGAATTTCTCCAGACCTTCTCGGATCAAGGCGTCCTTTAGGCTGGGCAGCCAAGCGTTGCGACAATAAACCAAGAGACTCTTCTATTTGATCTACGGGCTTTCCCTTGCCTTGCCTGGATATTTTAGTTCTTTGCAACTTAGCTATTTCATCCGAAAGACTAGATGCCTCTACTGTACTAAATATTTGCAAGTCTCTAGCTAATCTTTTAGGAATTAAATCTTTGAAAGGTTTGAGTGGAACGCTCTTACCCTGAGTGAATGGTAATCCTACATCGAACGCCTGACGTTGTGGTACTCCTTCTGGTAACCTACCTATCTTGTTAAAAGCCTCCTGTAGTCTTTTAATTTCTTTCTCAGTCTCTGCTATCTTTTCTGTGAAGTGTCCAGTCTCATTCAGAATAGCTAACCTAGATTCTTGAGTTCCTATCCTAGTAGCAAGTTTCTTAGCACGTTTGCCTAGCTTACCTGCCTTGGTAAGACCACCGATACCGCCTACAAATGTAAGAGGATCGAGAGCTATCTCTGCTCCTAGGTTACGAAAGAATCCTTCTCCAATATCTATACCGATACCCTCTAGGGCTTCTTGTCCAGAGATACGCTCACTACCGCCGCCTGGAATCAAGGACAACGCTGCGTTGCCAAACTCCCCAGCTAGAACGCTGCGTGCAGCGTTGCCAGGAGCATCAAAAATGTCCAAGGGCTTTAGGAGTGTACCTAGAATTCCCTTATCAGTTTTTAGCTTGGAGACTGCACCGCCTCTTCTAGCTATGTTATCTACTATACCCATTATAATTACCTAGGTAATGTTGCTTTAAAAGGAACGTTCTCTATTCCTTGAGTTTGGATAAGGTTCTTCCTTCTGATATCCTTAAGAATTACTTCTCTCAAATCAAATCCTAATCTGGGTACCCCACCAAGAGCTACATGAATACGTTCTATAGTTTTTCTATATGATCCTATTCCATGAGCATGATCTACCCTACTCTGTAGGTCTAAATTTCCGAATTGTACCCTTACCTTTTGAGCTACTCTTATAGCAGCTCTTTTTGTTAGGGTCTCCTTACTGGCGTTATTTGGATCTACTTCCGTATTACCGCCAGCAGCCACCTCATCTGCTACCATTTCAGCAAAGGGATGTCCCATCTCTGATACTACCAAACCTCCAATGTCTCCGAACTCTTCAAAAGCAGATTCTACATTATCCATTTCTAGTTCAGACAACACTCCAGCTTCGGCCATCTGACCAGTAGTAGTGGTCCTAAAAAATTCCTGTAATTTATTTTCGGGCTCAGCAATAGTATTCTCGGACATAGCCCTCAAGGCTCTTCTTCGCTCAGGTGTTCCTACCTTAGTACCTCTAACGCTTTCCATCATGCCTTCTTGTATGATTGTATTTATCCTAAGCTGATTAGCTTCAACTATACGCTTGAGAGCTATTGAATCAGCAGCGTCTGCTGTCGTTTTAATTTTTTGTTTAGACTCTTCTATCTGTGAATTTAATAGAGCTATTTCAGCTTGTCTCCTAATAGGAATGCCAGCATTCATAGCTCTCTGCCCTGTAGTCGAAGCTCTATACTGAGCTATTAAAGCATTGTTTTTCTTCTTATCCATGTTAAGTCTTGCAAACGATTCTTTCAACCCTGCTACACTAACAGAAATTCTTTGTTTACTCTCAAGTATACTTTGCTTCCCTTTCTTAATATCCAACTTTCTAACAGCGGCTAAATCTTCTTGAGAAGGTCTCAAGAATTCTAGATTAATATTGGATTCCATCAGTTGATTCTTAAGCAAATCTAATTTAAATTCTGATGCAGCCTTTCTTTCCTCCGCTTCTGTCTGACTTATTGAAAGTTGAGACGGAGCAAGACCCTGAGCTCGTGACTCTGAACCTACGAGTCCTGCGGTCTGAGCTCTTGTTTGATCTATACCTGCTTGACCTTGTTGCAATTGTAAAGGGGCAGCAGCCTGAGCTCGTGACTCTGAACCTACGAGTCCTGCGGTCTGAGCTCTTGTTTGATCTATACCTGCTTGACCTTGTTGCACAGCTATTGGAGTAAGAGCTTTGCTTCTTACAGTTTCTTGTTGCACGGCTGCCGTCTGTGCTTTAGCTAACATCAATCTAGCCGCTGTAACATCTGGAGCCATTTTGGCATCTACAAGAGCCTTTACAGCTTGTGCTTCTGCTAGTTGTGCTTCTGCTTCTGCTCGTCTTCCAGCAGTTCCAGCCTTTGCCGTCGACAATTTAGCGTTGGCTTTATGGAAAGCAGCCAACGATGTTTGAACTAAAACCTGTGCGTCAGATAATTTATCTGCATTTCTAGCAGAGGCTTGAGCTACAGTGGCTCGACCTTCTGTTTCTAAAGCTCCCGCTTTTGCTACTCTTCCTGCGAATGGAATTTCAGCAGCGGTCTTTTCCCCTGACTGCCTAGCCTGAAAAGCCTGAGCATCTTGCAACTTGCCCCTACCGCGGCTCTCCTGCACTCCAGAAATTAAACCTATTTTACTCTTTAGCAGCTGAGTTCTGAGCTCATCATTTTGCCTTTGAAATTCTGCATTGGCTAAATTGTTTTGAGCAATCGTATCGAACGCCTGTTGTGCAGTGGTGGTACCACCGATGCCTCCAAAGATAGCAGCTAGGTTAGAAGCTATTGGTACTGGGTTAGCTCTATTGGGTTGCTGACTATTTATCAACTGCTGCAATAGCTGATCTTGCTGAGAGTTTAGTTGACTCATCTTCCACCCCCCAATATTTGCTGGAGCACTGCTGCATTATTCAACGGTCCTATACCTCGATTAGTATTTAGTAAACTAAATAAATCTACTGGTATACCTTGATTGCCAGCAGCAGTATTATTGGCTATTCCACCAAACCCACGTATTCCGCCACCAGTATTAAATGGAGCAGAGCTCGGAAACAGAGCAGAGCCCACGCCTCCAAAGCCTATGCCGCCTAGGGCACCGCCAGCGAAAGTACCTAGCCCTGGAGCAACTGCACCTGCTAATCCTGTAGACGAACCAGCAGCTACCGGGCCTGCAAGGCCACTAACCACAGACCCCACTCCAGACCCAGCCGCAGTACCAGCAGCACCAAGAGCACCGAGGCCGCCCAGAGCAGCACCACCGACCAGAGATCCGATGGTAATATTACGCTGGCGGTTCTTAGCTTTTTCCTGAGCCTTCTTCTGCTCGTGCTCTTGCCTAAATACTTCCATCTGTCGGAAGAATTGGTCACGCCTAGCTTCTTGAATCTGACGCTCTAAGAGTTGACGCTCCTGCATCAAAGCGGCTCGTGTCTGTGTAGACTGCTGAACTATCTGATCTATATTAAGTGTCATTGGTAACTCCTAAGTGATCGAAGATGCTATCTGATACCGGCTGCAAGATATTACCCAATATAAACTGGTTCGGATTTCCACTTGCTTGAGCAAACCCTGTAAATCCTTGTAACAGAGCGTTTATAACACTCTCAACAACACCGGGGTCAGTGCCTTGCTCTTCAAGCAAGGCAATTAATTTCTCAGATTCTGCTAGACTAAAATCTGCATTAGCTATACTTTCAAGGAAAGCAAGGTTATCACCAGTGCGTGTAAAATTACCAGCCTCCACTCCAGCCTTAGCACCTAATAAGTTTGAACGCAGCTTATTACCTTGAATACCAAACTGAGATCGCAACCCTGCCAACGCAAGATTAGTCTGATTATTTACATCCAACTGTTCTGCTTGCAAGCCAGTAAGAGCGTCTGCTCTTGCTGCCAATCCTGCCCCCTGCACCAATGCATTTCCCGCCGATGCCTGTCCGCCACCTTGAATTCCCCTACTGCTCAAACTATCTCCAACGCCACCTTGCAACTGTAGTATGTCTCTTAAGATTTGATCGTTGGTATTTTGCCTACGACTCTCGAAGAGTTCATCAGAGAACGGGTCGGCTAATTCTTTTAATAGTTTATTAAATGACTCCATAAGAGCATCTATACTATCAATGCCGCCGCTTAATGTGACTAACGCAGTATCTTGGGCCTGTGATTCTTCCCTATCTTCAAGCTGCAATAAACGTTTCCCAGCTGTAGATAAGGGGTCTAACCTTGGATCGTTTGGACTAAATCCTCCCAATCCTATACCGGGGCCTTCTTCAAACGTTTCTCTCAGAGTTACATTACCACCACCGGCAGCGTCTATTATATCTTGAGAATTTGGATCAAATCCAAGACCACCAAAAGAATCAAAGATGGCATCGGCATCTTCCTGTGTAGGTCGAGGACCGAAGGCCCCTCCTGGACCAAACAACCCAGCTACAGGAGTATCCGGATCGTCTGGTATTTCTCGTCCCGTTAGAATATTTCTAGCCATGATTAAACCTTTACGTGTTGGAAAATTACTAAACCCAGTCCGTTAGTAGGTACAGACCCGGACGTGCTAGAAGTACCATCAGAACCTACGGCATACATTACTGTGTCAGCAGACAGTTTCTTTAAGTGAAAAGTATTGTTGCTTCTTAACAGAGGTATCTCTCCAGGAACAAGAGCGGAGAAATGATAGAATGCGTTAGGGTTTGATTTAGTTCCTATCTGTATCTGGGCAAACGATCCATCACCAAAGGGCTCTGATACTATTGCCATGATAGGAATAAGTATATGCCCTTTAGGCACCAAGCCAATCCTAACAGGCTTGTGCCATATATCAGGAGTCAAGGTAGCACTGAGCGTATTTATAACAGCCTGCTTAGGCTCAAGAGCCTCCAGGTTTTGCCTATCCTTATTGCTTAAATGTCCGGGGTGCAGTACCATCTATGTACCCGCGATAATATATTCTACTTCAACATCTCTAAGAGCCGGAGGTGTTATCTTTACCGCTGTGATAGCAGTACCATATGTAGTTGTGGTTGTTAATAGTTCAGATCTTTCAGCATCTAAGACAACAGCGTTCAAAGTAATAATAACTGGAGCAGGTTGTTTATTAAGAAAGTCCTTAATCTTCAAGTGAAGAAATGTAACATTGGTCACGCCACCTAGTGGTATGGTAGTAGAGCCTGCATTCTTTGTTAATTTAATACTACCCTCTACCTTGCGTTCAAGTACAGAAGTTCTAGCCTCCACTTGGAAATTTACATTAACAGCTTTAGTATCTTCAGGCTGATTCGCTGACCTGCCAGGAGGCAATGGATTCCTGGTTAGAGGGGGGATAAAATTGGGATCGGGCGGCGGTCTCTTAGCCATTACGCTGCACCTCCAATTACACCTTCTACAAAGCAGGCTGCCACTGTAGTTATATCTATACCAAGAGCACTAGTGCCTGTACTGTTAATATAAAGAAACTCAGTTTGGTGTGGGGCTCCAGCAATTAAAGGAGCGTTTGGGGCTACAATATCGGTCAAGGCCAATACCAGAGCGTGAGTAGGTGCCAGAGTAGTAGCATCTAAAAATCTCATATAACAGAAATCAATAGATGTTAATCCAGCCTGTTCAAATTGGTTAATAGTAGTGGCCGCTGCTACTGATCGTCTGAACTGATGGAACTCTTCAATCGTGGTAACAGATGGAGATACTGGAAAGGTAATCTCTCCTGTACCGACCTTAATCACACCGCTTAGTTGAATTGTTACTGCCATTATTTACGCCCTCTTTCATTAACGGATAGTTTAAAGCCGCTTATCCTAAAGTGAGACTCATACAGGCCCTTTATTGTTATGCGTAAACCTCTGGCAAACAATCCAAGGTGTACCCTATTATTTAGTTTCTCATAGGTCTCTTGAAAAGATGCTACCACATCACCTGTCGAGTCATCTATGATTGTTATTGCAAAGAAGTTTCCAACACTTTGATTCTCAACAGGGTCAGATACTTGAGGCAGGGAAGTAACTCCTTGCAAGTAAAAATCTTTCCAATGTTTTTCCTTGGAAGGATCACCTCTGGTAACTAAAGCCGTCTGTATCAACCACTCATGGAATGGTCCTTGCCCACTCCCTCGTAGAGACTCTATGTTACCCATCTTTTCTATGGCATCTTCATAGAAATAATAAACTTGCCCACCCTGAGACAACACATCATTCAGCTGCCTATCTGGAGGACCCTTCGTCCAAGCAAAACTATCGTTGATCGAGCATACGAAAGGTGGTATGATTAATCTTTCATTAAGAGGACTAAGCTCTTCTCCGGGTACACTAGGGAAGCACAATAATAACAATTCTAAATTGTCATCGTATCCCATCCTAAGAGACTGGTATCGTACCGGGTCCACTTCTCTCAATGCTTCCTCTATGCGTTCAGATATTTTAACAGGCTCACTGCCATCGTACATCCACACTGCATCATGCGATGCCCAGAACAATCTGTTATTACCTACCGCGTATGCCCTACCACCATTAGCACCAACACATCCTATGTTATGCCACTGCTCTCTGAGCGTTCCTACCTCAATGTCATCTGTTAATACCCAGGTGCTATTTTCCTTAAAGATATATTGCTGTCCGAAATACTCGATAAGCCCAGTTATAGGCTGGCTAACATCCCCAATGAAAGAGCTAAGAGTACCGTCTACATAGTTAGGAACCTTATACGCATTAATCTGAGCTTTTTCTGGATAGGGTATACTGAAAGGATGCTCAACAAACTCGTCATTGAATCCTTTACTTACCTGTAGATAATTACCTGCTATCTTCTTAATAAAAATTTCACTATTAATCTCATCCTGACCATACTCTCTATCAAAAGCAGCAGTATACATATTTCCTTTATAGAATAAAGCATGGTACCCAGGGTAAACAGGAAAATGGTCTGTCAATGGAGCAGTTAAAGTGGAGTGTAC
>PJEL010004938.1_pt1 | contig 10832 bp, 12 predicted proteins | sample 1853271 | NCBI WGS metagenome assembly PJEL01 (sample SAMN08108733, study PRJNA415343) | Invertebrate metagenome, whole genome shotgun sequencing project. | host: Globobulimina | place: Sweden: Gullmar Fjord | collected 2015-08 | reverse complement strand
CATAATGCCCTCCTAAAGCTTTATGTTCTTCTATCGTTCTTGAGCAGCAGCCATCCCTGCAATTATTGCAGCAAACTCTGCTGTCTCTTTAGCATCAGCAGCACCACTTGGGAATGCCAGGAAGTCTATTTTTTCTGAATAGAAAACCCACTCATGAGTTGCTTGCTCTACTCCAAGTGCAACTTCTGGTGCTGTCTTTACATATGCATTTCTAGCAATAGCAAGTACAGATCCAGAGGGATCACTAATAGCAACATCTGCTTTTAGAATATCTGCAGTATCTGATAAGTTGTTTTGATAAAACACAACATTACCTAACAAACGAGTTGACTTAGATGTTTGCATTAGTTCAATTGTTACTGTTCCTGATCGATCAGGAGTAACACTTGTAGCTAAAAATCCATCAGCACCAATTGTCTCAGTGGTTAGATCTGTGTTGTACATTAGATTAACAATATTGTCTGCAGAGAAGCCTTCAAGAATTGCCCCACCCCATGCAACTTGTACTTCACGTGCGCTATATGTTGGTAGTGAATCAGCCATTATCTTCTCCTTAAACCGATAGGGTTCCTGTTAGATCAACCAATTGGATAGCTCCTGCTAGAGTTCCTGTAAATGTCATATCTTCTAAGATACGAGTGATTTTGGTTGCGGTTGAAATATCTTTTGCTTTTGGAACAGAGATTGTGAAGTCTGATAAAAAGTTTCTATTAACTTTATAATCATTTAAACGACTATCTACAACACCAGCTATCAGGTTGATACCTGCATCAGTGTAAGGAATCTTTGTGCCTTGTTGGTTGGTTAGTTTATCAAACAGATCGGCCTCTAGGTCTGACTTGAGATTGTCACGCCCACGTATAATATCAATCCATTCATTTCCGGCGACTTTACCTTCACGTGTATAAACAACACCGCCTTTGATAGTTGCCCAGTTGGCATATTTATCAGCAAGATTTTGTTGTTGTGTTTGAGTGAGAGCTTTAGCATCAAGGTTTTGAGCAGCACTAATTGAAAGTCTTAGGTTAGCCCACGTTATTGATCCAGCATCAAATGGTAGATTGTAGCCTGCAAATGTAAGCTGGTTAAATGTTGTGGTTGCTGTGTTATGCCACCATGTAACTGTGCGTGAGTAGTTACCAAATGCCATCCAAGCTGCTATATCAAGGATACCTTCAGGAGTGTCACCAGATGCCCAAGTGTTTGATATGCCATCATCATCTGAAGCACCAACAAAGAATAGCTTAGAATCATCATCACCAGCACTTTGAATTGTGTTAGCTAAATCTAACACACCAATTCCAGTTAATGCAGCTGCTGCATCATCAGTGAATCCAGTGGTTAGGCCGCCTAAAACACTGCCTTCCCAAGTTACAACATAGAAATCATTGTCTGCAGCTTGGATTAATGAATAAGCATTCAATACAGAAGCAGCTGCTGCTGTGTTTGTGTTATCTAGATCAACATCAGCTGTAACTACATTATTAGCTAGTGCTGAAACTGAAAAATCACTATCATCTAGTAGAGTTCCAAAAGTTCCTGAACGTTGGATTGTGAAGAAATCACCACCATTAACAACGGTAACAACAGCAGTTCCTCCACTACCTAAGACAGCATTTATTGCTGCTACAAGTGCAGTTACTACATCTGATGGAGTGTCAGCCAGTAAGCTTGTATATGAAGCTACAACTAAATTCCCACCATTATCTGTAACAGTGATATTGTAAATAGATCCTGTAGGTATTGATCCACTAAATGTATTAGGTGTGACTATTGACGATGCAATAATTCTACCTATTTTAAACGTATCTACTGAAGGGTTATTATTAAAAACAGCTGCTGCAGCAATAGCTGGATTAGAGCCTGCTTCTGTGTCAGATATAACATCTGCTGTTTTAGTGTAGGATCTTGTTAGATCTGTGAAATAATTGTGAGCCGTTAAAAAAATGGGAGTACCAAACGCTGCGCGTGATATACCAGATGTATTAAGGCTAATTGAGACTTGAGCTATATCAACTAACGCCATTATAAAGCTCCTTGTTTAAGTTTATTGAATTTCATATGTGTTCCCTTTTGAGAGGTTTATTCCTGATCTTACTACCCTCAGATTTGAGGGAACGTGGAGGCCGCTTACTAATTTACCTTGAAGTGGAATGGTGTGGTCAACATGGTATTGTTCACCACAGTACTTTGTGAAAAGTGTAGATTTTTTATAAAGAGATTCTATTTCCAGGAGGTTTTCTTTAGTTAACCATAAAGGTGTTCTTTTGATCTTTGCTGCTCTTCGTTTAGAAACGTTGGCAATTCTCTTTATATAATGTTTTTCTCTCTGTATTTGATCTTTCTTTTTTGCAAGATTAGGATTATTTTTCCTACAAAGATTCACACGTTCTCTATGTCTATCTGGATCTTTCCAGTAATAATCTTTGTTATAATTTGACATGTAATCTTTATTATTAGATTTCCACTCATTGGATCTCCCTTTTGAGCATTCATCACAACATCTATTATCAATTCGCCTTATTGATATATGCCCATGCTTACAAGGTTTACCAGTGAAGTAAGTCTTGAATCCTTTTAATTTTGCTTCTTTGCGAGAAATCCTTTCCATGGATTTACCTCATTAAGTTTATGTCCGAAAGGGATTTAAAGTGTTGTTGTATCGATATGAATTGTGATTGGATCACTATCTAGAGAACCTGTTAGAGTTCCATCCATGATTACGTTCTCGATGCTTTCTAAAGTTGGGTCAACAAAAACATCATTTACCCTTATAGACATTTGAACAAACGCAACCTCTAAAAAATCAGTTTGTAATAGTTCTGGTAATATCTGAGTGGATTGGACATCAGCTAATGCGATATTTCCATCTATCAAAATTGCTAACACATCATCTCTACGATAAGCTGTTTTTAAGTTCTCGCCTATCTGAATAGCATTACCACCATAGATAGAAATCTGCATTTCTAACGTTTTATGTGTTTCGTATTGCCATTCTTCAGAAGTGTTGTCCCAAACTAAATTAGTTAAAAACCAATCAGTGTCTGCAGAGGACAGGATGTCCAACACTGCATATGGATATTCTGGAACTGGTAATTCTGGATTAGGTCTAGCATTAAAAACTGTGCCATAGGTTGTCATTAAAACTGGATTGGTTTGCTGGGAGAGTTGACTACCTATAGCCAATTGAATAGAAGCAATAACTGTTGTACGAATATCTGTAAAATTTAGTGCCACTATTTCTATTCCTTATCTAGATTCCTATTCCCTATTCCTCACTATTTTATTTACAGAGGTTATGTAGGAGTATTTCTTCCTGAGTTCACCAGTTTCAACAAGAGGTGTGGCGTTTTGAGGTGCTTGAGGGAAATAAGCTTTATTATCAAAAACATCTTTAGAGCGATTAACTGCTAGCCTACCCATAGCATTTAATAGTTCATCTGGAGATCCATTCTTATCCATATTTAAACGCCAATTCTTCCATGGACGAAGAAATATTACTGAACGTTTCCTATCTTGAATTGTGCGGTTTACAATGTGATTCATGAAAGGCATTGGTGTTCTAACCATCTCTGATATCGATGCCCTGTTTTTTAACATTGGGAAGAAACCAATTTCTAATGCTTGAGCTAAAGCTGTGTAACTGTAGTCTGCTACTCCATCAGCACCTGTATGCATACCCTGAGATTTGAAATATCCAACTTCTGTATACTCACCTGAAAGCCTTTCCATAGACTTAATCATGCGTTGAATTTGGTTGTTATTCTTATTACCTCTACGCCTGAGTTTGAACTTTACATTGGGCATTCCATTCCCTTTAAAAATTAGCTAACTTTAATCTTAACTCACAATAGCTGTTGCACATTCTCCATAAGCAGTTTCTGGATTTGGATTAGTGACAATTCCATCTAACGTAGTCCACTCACCAACTGAAAGTTTATCCCAAGGACTATCACTAACACTTCTATTAGTACCATGCTGCAGTATTGTTATCTCAGGAGAGAGATCAGCTATTAAACCTGCAGGATCTCCAAACTCATCAAACTGATATATTTTTAACAATGCAAAAAACTCTGTTTCACCAGGATTCCAACAAATTGGCATTCTATGTACATTGCTGAGTTTGTATTCAAGAGCTACATCATCATAATAAATGTATCTTGGGTATGTTTCAGCTAGAAATAGTGTTTCTAGTTTTGTTTGGTAGGCTGCTACGTCTGTGCAATATCCTATTGCTGTTTTTAACATTTTATGGTGAACTCCTTGTATCATTAATAATTATAGCATTCGAAGTATCCAAGCCTGATAAACTATTGCAATAGTATGATATTGCTGGCATAGCTATATCGTCTAAAATAGCTGCATCAGTAAAACTGGTAGTTTCATCATTAGTTAAATTAATAGAACTTAGTGTTAATCCATTGGTAGAACTGAGTGTTATAGTCGTTTCTATTACATCACCAAAACTAATATCTGATGTAAAAGCAGAGTTTATTATAGAACTTATTCCAGCTAATCTATGTCTTAAATTTAGTTGATCAGGATTTGATGTTGAATGGTAATAACTAAAACTATTGTTTGCATCAAAATAAAGCTCATAGATAGTGGGGAAAGAACCATCTGATCCTTTCCAAACATACTTAATTACTCTAGAAAAATTATTTGTTGGCCAGCTTACAGCTGCATCCCAAACGTTAGAATCGCCTGCTGTTGTACGAAGTGTTATTACCTCCGCTTCTGTGTCAGAACCTCTGTTGTGATTTATTGAGAATGTTGCTGGCCGACTAAATCCTTCAAGCATCGCTTCATCATCAGATAATTCAGTTGGATTTTTAATCACAACATAGTTAACTGTACTGACTGATGCAGCAGCTTGTGTAACAGATACTACAACCCCGTTAATGTCAGAAGTATATATCTTTCCAGTGTCGTTAGCTGTTATCAATCCATTGTATTTACCATCTACAGATCCTTCAGCCCCCTCCCAATATGACAATAAACCATTAACCACATCAACCCCACCAGAATAATTCCCATCATCCCTATCACTTACACATGTATCAACACTACTATTCTCAGGAGTCTCATTATAAGCGCCCATTTCTAACAGAGTATCTATTGTTGCTATGTCTGCATCGCGGGTGGCTGCAGACGACAAGGATTCTATATAGCTAGAAACATCATTTGCTTGCTCTACCTGCCAACCTGTAGTCACAAATGTTCTCGTAGAGTTGGTTGTCCATTTTAGTACTCCAATATTTGAATTGGATGTTACTCCAGAACTGAATGCCGTAGAAACTCGATATAGTCCGCCCCCTAAATCCTGAATAACGTAAGTTAATGGGTCAACAAAATCATTTTCCATCACTAGTACAAAGTCATTTAATACACTGCTTGAAGAACTACTTCCAAACGATGGCTGCCCACCATCATCCATCTCTACAAAAACTGATAAGACATAGTCTGTAGAGTCTACCAGAATATGAATTTTATATGCCCTGGAATTTGTTATCCCATCCCAGCCATAGTGTAAGGCATTTTCTAAAACACCCCCTCTTCCAGTGGTAACAGCTGTCACATCCCCGACAATTGAAGCATCACTTAACCCGTTTGGGAATCCTGTATTTGTTAATTCATTAGTAGCCTCAAACTCAATCAGCACACCTGTATCAATATCATAAGCAGCCTCTCCCATTCCATATGTAACCACAGATCCATCAGATGTTTGCACTACATTCTTATCAGCATCTCTTTCATTTAACAATACAACTTGTTCATTAATACGCTCCAGGGAAGCTATGTCAGGGAATGTGTAATTGAAGATGTACCAGGCTTCTTTTGTGTCTGTTAGTAGGGTTAGTTCTAAGGTATGTTGAGTAGTATTTATTTCAGTAGTTGTTGTATCATTATTGAAATAAGCAATACGTGGCATCAGAATATCTGCTGTAGTAGTTGCATCATTATTACTATTAGACTCACCATTAGTTTCATTTATTAAACTAACAGTTGTTCCATGAGTTGAAGATTGTTCTACCTCAATACATAGGGTATCACCAACAACAAAATCTGTTGTTAGATTACCTGAACCAACATCCGTATCTACATCAGCTACTTCATGTTTTACTACTACTGCTTTGAAATTATTTTGAGATATAAACCAAAAGTAAGTGTTTGTTGTATCAAACTCTAATGTGAATAACCTTGGAAAAGATGAGTTATCATACCCTTCATAAGTGAAACGATGTGTGATTTTAAAATTATTTGTTGGCCAGCTTACAGCTGCATCCCAAACGTTAGAATCGCCTGCTGTGGTTCGTAGGGTTATTACCTCTGCTTCTGTAAGTGTAGATCTGTTCCAGTTGATTGATATTTCTGCTGGGTATTGAAAATCATTTGCATCACCAGATATTAGAATATAGTCAAAAGTTGATGTATTATTAAAAACAAATTTAACCTTGGAATCAGTGCCAAATACTGAAAATACTGCTCCGTCCATAGCTGAAACTAATAGGGTTATATATTTTCCTGGATCACCAGAACCTACAAAGGTCATTTGCTGCGATACAGTATTAACACCATTTACTATATTACCACTAGTTAGGTTTCCTAACATCGGAGTGATTGTAGAATTCTCAGGAGTCTCTAAGAATGCTCCCATTTCTAACAGTGTATCAATGGTTGAGATGTCTTGGTCGCGGGTTGCTGCTGCGCCGTTTGTGTAAATGAAACTAGATTTATTGCTTGCCTGCTCTAATTGAAATCCTGTATTTTCATCAGTATCGTTCATTTTTATTAGAAGATCTACAGAATCAGCATTACTTAAATGTCCTCTTAACTGAATCCCATTAGCTGAACCTTCTGATATTGCTGTATAGCACACAGAAAATTCTTGCCAATTATCAGTAACCGTTATGTTATTACTAATAGTTGAAGTGCTAGTTATTAATACATTAATATCTGCACTAACACCTGAATTTAATTTCATCTGAAAGCTTAAACAGTATTCTAATCCTATCGTTGCACCTAGAACTGTACCATCCCTAAATTGAGAAAAATCAGCAGAATCAGTTCCACCGTTTAAATCCATTTGAATTCGTGTAGTCCCAATTTCTCCAAAGTCTTTAGTTACTACTGGAACAGTTGCCACACCAGAATTTATTAAATCCCATTGATCTGAATCTGATGAATAAGGCATTAAATTTGTAGCCGCTCCCTCAATCAGATCCCCTACTCCAGCATCTAATCCAGCCTCTCCAGCACTATATGTTTTAACATAACCACTGCCAGACTGAATAACATTCTTATCAGCATCACGCTCTGTAAGCAAAGAGGTTTGCTGATTAACCCACTCAATAATTCCATAGTCAAAACTATAGTAAACAAGAGCATCTGATGGAACAAAAGGCCCAACGCCTCCCCACTCTCCAAAGAAAAATGGTACAACACCAGCTCTTAAGTGTGTAAGTTGAACTTGATCAACAACTGGGATAACAGCCATTGTATTCCTTAAGAATTGTCTTGAACGTTAACTTTAGAAGAGCCTAACGCCCATGCACCTGTAGCTCCTGCTTGAACAATCACATATCCGTTTGATGGTATGTTTACACCATCCCTGGATGTAACTACAGGTTGAGCTAGAGACACATGTATAGTGACAGGAACAGAACCTTTGTTCTGAACTAGAATTTCAGTACCAACTAATATTCCTGATCCCACATAGAGGTCTGTGTAAGAATCAGTGTTTAATGTAATGTCGGGCAGCGTATCAGCCATGATAATCCTTTATCTAAATTTGTTTGAATGTTAAGAGCCTTGTGGCTGAATAAGTTGTAGATAATATTCATTGTTATCAACTAGCAATCCATACCCTGTCCAATTACCTTTCCTAGTTACTTTGTATTCATCACCATCTATAGTGCATGTGTCAGGTAGGAGGTTAGAGAATTGATTTGTTGTGCGTAATACAGATTTTGAATAGTAAACAAAAAAGTCTTCTTCTCGCATTCCTTCATCGAGAGCCACACGATTTTGCTTTACAGAGAAAGGCTGGAGGGAACCTTCTGTAGAGATGGTTGATGTTGTTGTAGGAGTTACAATTGATCCATCAACATCAACATAAGTTTTATCTGTATCAGATCCATGACGAGTGAAATCAATTGAATGTGTTTGTAGAAGTTTAATTGTAGATGAGGCTACCACAACTAGCACCCACAGCTACAATTGCTAGAATAGCAAGTTGTGCATAAGTTAGTTTCTATTGTTCCTAAGAATCTCAAGTTATAGCCAGGAACATAAGGTCTGTAATATCCATTTTCCCATGTAACAGCCCAACATGCAGATAGAGCAGATGAGAACCATCCAATAGATATCCCTGAAGCTCTAAGGCCATTGTTACAGCCTCCTCCAAGATAAAATAGTGGTAAACCATCTGCACCAGATCCTAATGGGGGGTTGTTCTTAAGCCACTCACAAGCGTCCTGATACGCTTTAAAGCGCTCGTTTCCATACTGCTCAACTTCCACCGCATTAACCCTCTCACGGCTTCTGAGAGCGTCCTGTGCGTAGTGTCGAGTTATGATCTCGCAAGCTCTAATAGCTGCAAACCACTCTGCAATACTCTCATCACTTTCACTAAACATATCTAACAACTGTTGATACATATTGTCTGACATGATTGGACAATCCGTATCAAAGTCTCCAACTAACGCACGTACAACATCTATTGAATTAGTGAGATCAAGATTAATTATTGCTGTAGACATGGGAATCCTTTCTTATAGCAATATTAAATTGTAAATAGATTCGTTCCATCAGAATACAGAGTTACTGCACCATAATTAGCAGCGATAGTAACACTTGGACTCCCATCTACATCTGCTGTACCACCATCAACAATCAAGTTGTCAGTGCCTGCATCACCACCTTCATCTTTTACTGTAAAAACATAGGGAACAGTTGTTGAACCCTTTGCAATCAAAGCATCAGAGGTTGTTAGTGTTGCACCATCTACACCTGTATAGACATACAAAGTGGCATCACCAACAGTGTCTGTATCTGTAGTTGCTGCAAACTCTAAACGAGATGTAGTAGTGTTAACAATATCCTTGACGCGAGCTGATTCACCAGTTGATCTGTCAATGAGAGTTGTTACATAAAAATTGTCATGACTTGTTGCCATCTTTTAATTCCTTTTTAAAATTAATTTTTACTTTGAGCCTTTTGAGCCTTTTGATTTCTTTTTCTTTGAACCTTTTCCGTATGGCATGATACATGTCCTGTATGTTATATCTTATAGTGAAAAATCAGTAAGTGTAATAGTTGACGGTGTTGTTGTTGCCTTCACCTCTAGCCTAAACTCATCACCCGGATTAAGAAAAGCAGAACAGTTCAACGATGCTGCACCTGTTAATGTTGAGATGCTTCTCTTAACAGTATGAGGATCAAATGCAGGCGTTCCAACAGTTTTAAACAGTCTGAATTGATGTTCAGTAGAACCACCACTTTTAACCATTGATATGGATGGATTCATTTTTATAGTAAGTGGATCAATCCCTTCATATCGCATTAAACCAGTTACATCATCAATCAATGTGAAGTTCTGATTTGTATTGCCAGTTATTAAAGCACTACCAGCAGTACCAAATGCAACAGCACCCCAACCTGTAGTTGTGGTTGTAGTGGTTGCGTTATCAGCTACATTAAACGATGGAGCTGGGTTACTGTCTTGCTGTTGGCCATTATTGAAGGTAGTTACATATTTGCTTGAATGATCTAACGAGCCATCATTCCACGTTCCGCTTGTCTCTGCTGTTTGCCAATCTGTATTGATATTGAATGTGTTAGTTTGTACACCATAAATTACACTACCATAATTGTATTCCATTGTATCAGTAATCAATACTGCATCACCGCTAGACAGTCCGTGAGTACCAGAAGTTACTGTTACAGAATTTGTAAGGTAACTACCCGTGTCATCGCCGCCATAAGTTATCACCTCCACCTCAAACCAAGATGAACCGTTAGTATCAGTTACAATCCACGTACCATTGTATTCCGTACGCGTAACGAAACCAGATATTACAACCTCCTGACCAACTTGAGGGCTAGGGATAAAGAGTGATACGTTAAATCTTGGGATAGCATCGACAATGTTTGTAACACTGTTTATTGCTGTAGCTCCTTTGGAGTTGTCAGCAAATAATGTTATTGCGCCTGTAGTGCCTGTTGTAAAGAATGATTGACCATCTGCGAGAGTTACACCTAAACAAGTTACTGGTGATTCAGTGATTGGAGAAATATACAGGAAGTCAGAAGTGGCACTAACCATAGTGACTTCTGTAGCTTCTATTACACCCGCTTTGCCCATTCCAATTACACTGAGCATTGGCCCTACAGCGTCAGCAGCATCATAAAAGAACGATATATCAATATGAATATTACCGGGCTGTACTAGAGTTAATCCAGTTTTATAACCTTGAAATAATGATCTTGTGGAAATAAACCGAGCACCTAATAACGGATCAGTTACGGCTGGTGATACGATAGTTCCTAACGAACAGTTATCACCTGTGGCTATTAGTGATGAGTAATCCATACCCCAGCCACCAGCAGTGATGTCAAACATTGTTGCATTGTCAGAGTTAATTTGCCAAGTCATACCGTTACCAACACAACGGATAGTACCATCACCATAAATCCAAGGATCAGTTCCTGAATAGGTTTGTGAGGTTACAAAAACATCTGCGCCTTCAAACAGAGCATAAGCATCGTTTTCAAGTTTTAATCGTGTAGTTCCCCAATCAATTCCTTGCATAAACCTGTACAGTTTATAT
>PJEL010004937.1_pt1 | contig 10835 bp, 7 predicted proteins | sample 1853271 | NCBI WGS metagenome assembly PJEL01 (sample SAMN08108733, study PRJNA415343) | Invertebrate metagenome, whole genome shotgun sequencing project. | host: Globobulimina | place: Sweden: Gullmar Fjord | collected 2015-08 | reverse complement strand
TAAAGATGGATATTTTTACTACCCAATTAACTCGCGTAGTCCCTGTACCTATTAAACCGGCAAGTTTAAAGGTCAAAGCACTTTTAAAAGAAGCGGCTAACAGCAAACTTAGCCAAGATCCCGATCACCTTGAAAATCATGAATATTACTTTACCAGTGAAGAAGATCAATATCATGGCTCACAGAAAGACAAGTCACAGCAAGAGCAGGGTGAACAAAAACAAAATGTTCAAAGTGACGCCAACATTGAAAGTACACAGGATGAAAGTAATTCTGATACTGAGAACAATCCAGGAAAGACTAAGCACTTAGATCTTTATGCTTAAGTCCTAGTTCAGTATACTCATCAAAATTAATTTCTATCAGTGCCTTTTTCCTTTACATGACAGCTTCAAAAGTTAGCCAAGCCTTTTCTAAAGAAGGCACCTTAGCTAAAGCAATATCCGGCTTTTCTCCGCGCCAAGCACAAACAGACATGGCCTTAGATGTTGCCGATGCAATAGAAAAGCAATCATCACTTATTGTTGAAGCGGGTACGGGTACGGGGAAAACCTTTGCTTATTTAATTCCAGCTTTTTTATCACTTAACCCCAAACACCCTAAAAAGATTGTTGTCTCTACTGGTACTAAAAACTTACAAGAGCAACTCTTTCATAAAGATATTCCGTTAATAAAAAAAGCACTTTCGAGTAATGCGCAAGTAGCTTTATTAAAAGGGCGTGCAAACTATTTGTGTAACTATCGCTTAGCACAGTATCAAAATAGTCGTGGCCAACTTGATGCACAAATGTTGCAAGATCTCGTTAAAATTAAAACCTGGGCCAATGGCACACAAAGTGGTGATATTGGTGAGTTAGTGAATGTTAGTGAAGACTCTAGTATCTTCCCATTTGTTACCAGTACGCTTGATAATTGTTTGGCTCGAGATTGCCCTGATTATGAAGCGTGCCACTTGGTTAAAGCTCGCCAGAAAGCCAGTGATGCTGATATTATCGTGGTTAATCATCATTTGTTTTTTGCTGATATGGCATTAAAAGATACTGGCTTTGGTGAGCTTATTCCCAAAGCACAGGTAATGATCTTCGATGAAGCGCATCAAATAGGTGACATTGCCAGTGAGTATTTTGGTGAAGCTTTTTCAAGTAAGCAACTCGTTGATCTATGTACTGACGTATTACAAGTACATCGTAGTAGTTTAACAGATGTTAAACAGCTAGGCCTTGCTGCTGAAAAACTACAGAGAACATGCCAAGAGTTTAGGTTGTTATTTAACTATGATCCAGAGCGTGGCAATTGGCGAGAAAAGCATAAGCAGCCACAATTCCAGCAAAAATTTGCTAATTTAAAAATAGATTTAGACTTTCTATATCAAGTAATAAAGCTATGTGTTTCAAGAAATGAAGCGATAGATAATTGCTTTGACAGAGCGGTAAACTTACTTGCGCAATATGAAGTCATGGCTAATGTTGAAGCTTATGGCATGAGTTTTTGGTATGAAACCACGCCGCGCAGTGTGGTATTGCATCAAACGCCTTTAACCGTTAGCGATAAATTTAGTACTGTGGTTAAAGAGTCTGGCGCTGGCTGGATTTTCACTTCAGCAACTTTAGCGGTAGATAATAGCTTCAATCACTTTGCTAAACATTTAGGCTTACAAGAGGCTAAACAGCTTTTACTTGATAGTCCTTTTGATTACCAAGCGCAATCTCAACTTATTGTGCCGCGTTATTTACCACAAGCTAATGATAAAAATCGTGCTTTAAAGTTAGCTGAATTAGCCGAGCCATTAATTGCGGCCAGTAAAGGTGCGTGTTTTATGCTGTTTACCAGTTACCGCGTAATGCACCAGGTGGCTGAAATCCTTGCTGAAAGTATTGATAACCCTTTATTAGTGCAAGGACAGATGGCAAAGCGAAAGTTACTTGAGCAATTTGTAGAACATGACAGCTCGGTGCTATTGGCTACAGCGAGTTTTTGGGAAGGTATTGATGTGCGTGGCGATAAGCTTACTTGTGTCATTATTGATAAACTTCCTTTTGCTTCGCCTGACGATCCTTTACTGCAAGCCCGTTGTGAAGATGCCAGAAGACAAGGTGGTGAACCATTTACTCAAATCCAATTGCCACAAGCGGTAATCGCACTAAAGCAAGGGGTAGGGCGACTTATTCGTGATGTAAGCGATCGTGGTGTTATGGTTATTTGTGATGATAGGTTGGTAAACAAACCTTATGGTGAGACTTTCTTAAAAAGCTTACCCGATATGAAGCGCAGTCGAGATATTACTAAAGCAGCTGAGTTTTTATCAACGCTGTCTTAGCCTATGTTGTGTTGGTGAGTAATTAAAAATATAAACAAAAAACGAGCACAAAGAGTGCTCGTTTATAGGGTGTAAGCTTGATGTATGGGGCTAAGCGTTATTAACGAGTTATATCTACCATTAAATCATCGGCAATTTGCTCTAATGCACTAATTAAATTATCAATGGATTTTTCATCAATGGCGATTTGTACTTTCGCTTTAAAAAGATCTTGTCCGCTATAGGCTGCGCTATCTTGAGAGCTGACCAACTTAATTAAGTTACCACTTTGACCATGAATAACAGAAGAGACTTCTTGAACTATACCTGCTCTGTCATTCGCGGTGATTTCCAATACTAGGTTACTAGCGACTTTAGGTAAGTTAGGCTCCGCTACTTCAATTTGGCAATTTAAACCATTAATCGCTTTTAATTCACTGACTAACTTATCACTGTGTTCACCAGTAACTGCAACTTCGATAACGCCGGCGAAAAAGCCTGATAAATGATGCAAGCTACTGACTTGCCAGTTACCTTGATGTTTAGAAATTACTTTAGATAAGGTGTCAACTAGGCCTGCTCGGTCAGGGCCAATACAAGAAATTACAAGATGATTCATTAAGACTCCTAGGTCATAAGGTTATTGTAGGAAAAAGCGTTGCTTAGTTTATACGTGATAATTGACTCAATTCTTTATTTAGCTGTTCGCTATCACCAAGGTTGAGTTCAACTAAGCGACGCAAATGAGTAACACTATCGATATCAATGGCATTACACTGTAAACCGGTTTCATGATCTTCCTCATGCACCACAGCTATGTTCATGGTCACTTCAGATTCACGGTCAGAGAGTAAAAAATGTAAAGTACCAAGTTTTCCTTTTAATGAACTTTCACTGTCAACGGCGGTAATTAGGGCGCCATTAAGTGAAATATCATGAATGGATACTGGGTAAGTATTATCTTCAACTTCTAGTTCAGCTTTAATTGAAAATAAAATTCGGGTGAATTGTCGTCTATTTTCCATTTTAATATAAAATACTTTAGCTAAGTGTATCCTTAGCATAGCCGCCTTTTATGCAAAAGTAAAAAGGTTGTAGAGACAAAAAAGCCAGTTAAAATCAAAATTTTAACTGGCTTTAAATGGTTTAATTAACCACTAATCAAAGCAAAACTATTGGCGGAATAGTAATAGCTGTTTTTATTTAGTGATTAACCTATTTTCTTGTATTTAATTCTATGTGGCTCTGTCGCTGCTGGGCCTAAAGTTTTCTTCAACCAAGCTTCATAATCAGTAAAGTTACCTTCATAGAAGTTAATTTGACCTTCATCACGGTAATCTAGAATATGAGTTGCAATACGATCTAAGAACCAACGGTCATGAGAAATAACCATGGCACAACCTGGGAACTCTAATATTGCTTCTTCAAGTGCACGTAAGGTTTCAACATCTAAATCGTTGGTTGGTTCATCGAGTAGTAATACGTTACCACCTGTTTGCACTAGCTTGGCTAAATGCACACGGTTACGTTCACCACCAGATAACTCACCAATGATCTTTTGTTGATCATTACCTTTAAAGTTAAAACGTGAACAATAAGCACGACTTGGTATTTCAAAGGTACCAATTTGCAAAATGTCATGGCCTTGAGAAATTTCTTGGTAAACCGTTTTGCTATCATCCATGTCATCACGGAACTGATCAACACTGGCTAGTTTAACCGTTTCACCCAGCTCAACATTACCAGAATCAGGTTTTTCAGCACCTGACATCATTTTAAATAGCGTTGATTTACCCGCACCGTTTGGTCCGATAATACCAACGATAGCACCTTTAGGCACACTAAAGCTTAAGTCATCAATTAGCATTCTATCGCCAAATGATTTAGTTAAGTTATTAACATCTAAAACCTTATCACCTAAACGTGGCCCAGGTGGAATATACAGCTCGTTGGTTTCATTACGCTTTTGATGATCTTGGCTATTAAGCTCTTCAAAACGTGCCATACGGGCTTTGCTTTTTGATTGACGCGCTTTAGGATTTGAACGTACCCACTCAAGCTCTTGCTTGATAGTTTTTTGTAATGCGTTTTCTGTCTTACCTTCACGCTCAAGACGGGCATCTTTTTGCTCTAACCATGAAGAGTAGTTACCTTCATAAGGAATACCGTGTCCTCTATCAAGCTCTAAAATCCAGCCCGCTACATTATCTAAGAAATATCTATCATGGGTAATAGCCACAACAGTACCAGCATAGTCATGTAAGAAGCGCTCTAACCAAGCTACGGATTCAGCATCCAAATGGTTGGTTGGTTCATCAAGTAGTAACATGTCTGGTTTTTCAAGTAATAAGCGACATAGGGCAACACGACGGCGTTCACCACCACTTAGTACGGCAATTTTTTGATCCCATTCAGGTAAACGTAATGCATCAGCAGCACGTTCTAATACGTTATCAATATTATGACCATCGTTAGCATTGATGATATCTTCTAATTCACCTTGCTCTTTAGCTAACTTATCAAAATCAGCGCCTTCTTCAGCATACTCGTTATAGACTTGGTCTAAACGTGCCATAGCATTTTTAACGGTAGCAACAGCTTCTTCAACAGCTTCACGCACTGTTTGATTTTCATCAAGTTGCGGCTCTTGTGGCAAATAACCAATTTTAGTCCCAGCTAAGGCAACGGCATCACCTTCAAACTCTTTATCAACACCTGCCATAATGCGAAGTAGGGTAGACTTACCTGAGCCATTTAAACCTAAAACACCAATTTTAGCGCCAGGGAAAAATGAAAGAGAAATATCTTTTAAAATAGTACGTTTTGGTGGAACTACTTTAGAAACTCGATTCATCGACATGATGAACTTATCTGGTAACGGCTGAGCCATGTGAATACCTTTTTTGAAGGGAAATTTTAATTGCGGTTATTCTATGGGAAGGTGGCTAGTCAAGCAAATGAGTTTGACTAAATAAAGTTAAATTGTGATTAAAGTAATTAACTACATAGATTAGAAGGTTTTCAAGTTGTCGCGTTACTTAACTTGCACTATTTTAAGCAGAAATTGGCTACTATTCATATTTAGGTATGTAGTAATATAGTTGCTACTTATTATTTATGAATTCAAACTTTAATGATTATTAAAAGAGTGCTCTTACTTTTATCGGTGTTTTTAATTAGCTCATGTAAAACAACAAATGAGTTTGATAATAACCAGATAAGTATCCTAGAGAGTGAAATTAATAAACAAAATGATGGCGCTATTCTTATTGGCTTTCTTTTAAAATCAATGAGTAATAAAGAAAAGCTAACAAACAAAGTTGACAGAGTCTTATCCATATCTTTAAAGAATATACATAGTGGAGAATTGTATTCAATAAATTTAAACTCTAAAAATTTTGGTATCAAAAAAGTAAAAGCTGGCGTTTATTGCTTAAATAAAGTAGTAACTTACATTAATTTTTCAATAAGCCTATGTGATAAAGAAAGAATTACTGTTAACCCTGGAGAGCTTAAAAATGCAGGTTATTGGCTAGCAGGGATTAATTATGATGTAGAGAAAGTAAAACTAAGGCTATTTAAAACCAATACACAGAAGCTAGAGCTGTATGAAAAATCTTCAAAATATTATGGTGAATTCTTAAATGAAGAGCTTGGAAGTAATTATATAGTCAATAGCAATAAATCAATTATTGGTTACTGGTATACGTCGACAGATTATTTAAAAACTTACCTATACGACTCGAATGGAAAATATTTTACATCTGATGACCTAAGCAATAGAGGAAACTTTAAATTTAGTGGCACATGGTCTCTAGAAAATGGGGATGGTGTAACTAAGCTTCACAATGGGTATGGTTCATCAAAAATAAAAATCTATAACGGTAAATTATATTCAACTTTTGAAAATAAACATGGTTCCGGAACTCTTATGGTTGGCTATAGAAATCCTATTAGGTTATGGGAGCTCAAGGATGAATATACTTCCCCTGTGGTTGGGTATGAACGAGGTTTGCTCGATAATATTGCTCAAAACTTAAATAAAAGTATTTATCTAAAAGTAAAGTACAGTAGTAAATCACCAAGAACACCAAAGTTACTTGGAAAAAGCGTATTCAAACGACCTCATGATTACGAAGTAATAAGTTCTAATATACCTGTCGAGTATGAAAAAGAAATCATGAATAAATTTTACAAGTGGCGGTTTAAAGATGAGGTAACAGAACAAATATTAACTATTTGCTTGATAAACGGCAATCCTATCGAACAGTGTGATGAAAAGGGCAAAGTAGTCATTGCTTTTGAGCTAGGGAAAGCATTTCCACTTTAGGTGCAACACGTTGTTATGACAAGTAAGCTATGTATTTATTAATTTCTCAAGTCATTGAGATGACATACACCAACGTTAAGTTCTTAAACGTCATTTCTTAATTTTAAGTGACAACCTCAGTCCTAATGCGTGCGCTTTGGTGGAACTACTTTAGAAACTCGATTCATCGACATGATGAACTTATCTGGTAGTGGCTGAGCTATGTGAATACCTTTTTTGAAGGGAAATTTTAATTACGGCTATTCTATGGGAAGGTGGCTAGTCAAGCAAATGAGTTTGACAAAATTTATCTATGAATACAAAGCTCATATTTATCACCTCTTTATAAGAAGAACCAATTTCTATGTTGTAAATAACTACAGTTGTAAATATTTTGTAATAAAAACTTTCTATTTAGGTTGATTTTGTTTTAATATTTAGCGCATAAAAAATGCAAAATAATAATAAAAACAAGGATTAACTTCTATGGCATGGATATCAAACTCCTACTACCCAATTAAACAGCAATTGATCAAAGGTCTGTTTTTTTCACTATTTTCTCTCATTAGTTTGAATGTGCAGAGCAATACATTAGAACCCCTTGACGATGATGAAGGTTATCTTGTTGTTGCAACCAACATAGACGGCTATATACCAAGAAACCTTACTCTCTCAGGAGAGAGTATTTTTCAAGGAGGTTATTTAATGGAAGAATTAGCACTTGGTAATAATATTAGAATTATCAAGATGAATTCAGGGGTCTATCACTGGAGTAAATTAAAAATAAATAAAACTTACTTATTTGAACTCGAAGAAGATAAATACTCTTTACGAGTGGAAGCAGGAAAGATTAATTACGCTGGGCATTTGATTGTTAATGTTTATCCACAACATGGTACAGCTGATTTTCGATTTGTTAATCGCCTAAGCCAAGTTTTTGATGAAATAAATGATTGTTGCGAAAGCTTGCTAGAACAAACACCACTTGTTTTCAATGGCACTGGAGTTGATCCTTTTGTCGATTACTTTCGTGACTTGCAGGTTAAGGAGGTAAACAAAAATGAACTTAATTAAGACAAGTTTACTTTCAGTAATTTTCTTAAGTTACTTTTTAGCTTTTGATGTATTCGGTAACTCTATTGAAAATCCAACGACTGAAATTGTAAATGATTTTTTTCGAGCTGAAAAAGTATCATCAGCTAAGCTAAACCTTTCTGGCAATTTCATTGCTATGAAAGAGCAAACAGGGAAAACATTTTCAATCGTTATTGTGGACACTCAAGAGTATAAAAAGTTTGTTATCTATAAAGGAAGCCGTATTAATACTAGCTTGGTTAATTACCATTGGATAGATGAACGAAATATTGTCGTTGAATTATATTCTAAAGGTAAGGGGCGTTTGTTAGCTGCTTTGGAGCTTACGTTAACTGAGAATAAGGTAACAGCTGTTAATCAACGATTTTTGGTGGAGAATGCTTTTGTAGAAAATTCACTACCACAGGTAGATAACAAATTCCTTGCTAGTCGCTTAGACAAAAAAGGACTTTCAGTTTATGCCATTGATTTAAGTAAAAAAGCTATTGAAGGGCAGTTAAGGACTAAGAATCGCCTTAATAAAAAAGCCCCTAATGCAAGACATTGGTTAAGTAACTTTTCCGGAGAGCTTAATGTTGGCTTTGGCTATGATAAAGAAGAGAAAGTTAATAATGTTTGGCTGAAAAAAGCAGATAAAAATAAATGGGATCTCATTTGGCAAGGGAATGATGAGGATACTTTTGAGCCTGTTTTATTATCAGAAAATAGGGAAGCTTTATTTGTTATTTCCAATGAAAAAGATGACGTTAACACTCTCTATTCTTATGATTTAAAAACAAAGTCATATGGGGAAAAACTGTATCAAATAGATGGAGTTGATTTAGAGTCTGCAATTTTAAGTTTTGATAAAAAAGAAATTATTGGGGTCTCTTATACTAAAAATGGGTTTTTTCACAATGAGTATTTTAATACTTTAGAGTCATCATTAGACAAAGCTCTTGAAAAGTCTTTTAGTGATCTTAAACCGTATATAGTTGATTTTAATGCTAATAAAAATATATTTATTGTGCAAACATCTGATTCAACCGACCCGGGAACTTTTCATATTTTCAAAACTAAAAGTTGGGAATTACTTAAGTTTGCGTCTAAATCTCCTTGGCTAACTAAGTACGATTTACAACAAAGTCAACTGATAAAAAGTAAATCTATTGATGGTACTCAAATCGAGTCATATTTAACTCTACCTAACAAAACTTCGCTCAACGGGGCTAACAAGCCCCCCCTTATTGTTGTTCCTCATGGCGGACCTATTTCAGTGCGAGATAATATGCATTTCAATGCTCATGTGCAGTTTCTCGCAACATCTGGCTATGCCGTTTTACAACCTAATTATCGAGGTTCATATGGTTACGGAAAGAAATTTAAACAAAAAGGAATGCAACAGTGGGGTAAGTTGATTGAGGATGATATTGATAGCGCTGTTAATAAAGCTATTGAAGGAAATTATGTTGATGCAGATAAAATATGTATTTATGGTATTAGTTATGGGGGGTACTCGGCATTAATATCTGCAGTTAGGGGTAATGAACTATACAAATGTTCGGCATCATATGCTGGAGTTACAGATCTACCACTTCTGTTTAATAACAGAGAAATCTCTGAATCAGAAAGACTTAAGAAGGTGATGATTGATATTGTTGGTGATCCTGAGAGTGATATAGAAGAGCTAATAGCTCAGTCTCCTGTTTATCAGGTTGAAAAAATTAATATTCCAATATTTTTAGCTCAGGGAACTGATGATACCAGAGTAGATATTGAGCACTTTTATCGTATGAAAAAAACCCTTAAGCACTACAAAAAGAACTATCAATCACTAGTCTTAGCAAATGAAGGTCATGGCTTTACTTATATTAATAACTTGGTGAAGTTTTATAGTGAGCTTAATGGCTTTTTTAATAGTTCATTAGGGCTCAAGTCTGATTATATAAAACTATTAGAAGAAGCGGCGAACTTAGGAGATAAAAGTGAACAAAATCAATTGGGCTATGAATATGAGTATGGCAAGCAAGTAACAAAAGACTACCAGCAAGCTCTGTATTGGTATGAGCAAGCTGCAAGTCAAGAACTTCCAGTTTCGCAGTATAATTTAGGATTAATTTATGATTACGGTAGAGGGGTAGAGCAAGATTTCATTAAAGCTCGTTTTTGGTATGAAAAGGCTGCAAAAAATGGCTACGCAAAAGCATACGCTTATCTAGGGTATTTGTATAAAAACTCTCAAGGAGTAGAGCAAGATTATCAAAAAGCACTTTCTTTATTCGAAAAGTCAGCTGAGCTTGGTTATGGTTATGCTTGGACACGTGTAGCACAGTTTTATGAAAAAGGGCTTGGCGTCGAGGTTAATATTGCTAAGGCTATTGAGTACTATAAAAAATCAAACACCAAATCAGGCAAAAAAAGCTACCAGAGACTTGAGCGAGAGGCTTAACTTATCTTTTGAATTAGGTTCGTACTTTTTAATGCTCGGTGGAGAGTACGTTCATAATTTAATAAGTTCAAAGGTATAGCTAACTTATTAGCATATACGTTTTGGTGGAACTACTTTAGAAACTCGATTCATCGACATGATGAACTTATCTGGTAACGGCTGAGCCATGTGAATACCTTTAGAGGAAATTTTAATTGCGGTTATTTTAGGGGAAAGGGAGTGGGCAAGCAAATGAGGTTGGGGGGAATGCTCTTTTAGTGGTAATTAGCCACTTTTTGGCGATTACTTTTAGGTGCCACTAAACTAGATTTAACTCATTTAGATTTGATCCAAGTAGCTTTTTTGAATGGGCGGGAGCAAAGTAACCGTTTCACTTTAATAGCTACTTGAGCCTGTAAAAGGTTTTGTGTAACTTTAATTTATTACAATGTTATAGCGGTATTTATCACGTGCTTACACAGTATAATAATCAAATCTTAAGTCATATGTCTTTAATTAAGCAAAGCAGTGCTACAGGGTAACCTTCATTGCACTAAAGTTTATATTAGTATCTATTTGAACACTGATTACATTTAGCGTCTAATTCAACAGCATGCACTTAATAGTTAACGCTATGCTGTTGCAATGGCAAGTGCTGACAAACTAAGTAACATGCCACTTACTGAAAGAAGTAACGCTAATGCCATTTTGTTAATAGGTGTTGGAGA
>PJEL010004936.1_pt1 | contig 10835 bp, 12 predicted proteins | sample 1853271 | NCBI WGS metagenome assembly PJEL01 (sample SAMN08108733, study PRJNA415343) | Invertebrate metagenome, whole genome shotgun sequencing project. | host: Globobulimina | place: Sweden: Gullmar Fjord | collected 2015-08 | reverse complement strand
GAGTCCATTCGTGAAGTAATTGAGTTTACCGATAAAGAAGCTGAGATCAGGACGATGAGCGAACAGAGCGCAATCCCTAAAGCTATTGTAGATGTGGCTGTTTCCGGTGAGGACGCATTGGACAAGCTTGAGGAGAAAGCAAAAGGCTAAGCTCATTACAGCAGCATCCCATATTTATTAATTTCGGGGGTAGATCTTTATTCATGACTAAGCTGTCATAGTAAAAGATCTACCCCTTTTATATTTTTTATCTGTACAACTAGCTTCTGGGAAGTATATAATTTTTTCAAGGAAAGGGCTGAAGTCTTATCCCGTTCTGCTAAGTATGGATATCGTTATGCAGACAAATTAAATGATTATGAAAGACCATATTACTTGGCAATACAATGAATTTAAACAGGTGGGTAAAGACTACGGCTTACTAAGTGAAGTTGAGGTGTACGATTCTAGCCATTCGGACTTTCGAGATATTGAAAAAGAAAGCAGTGCTGTTCTTGATATACTTCAACCAGGTGAACAAGATGTAATTATAGATTTTGGTTCAGGCTCCGGCACGTTTGCTATTCAAGCGGCGCTTCGGTGTGCCAAAGTTTATGCAGTCGACGTCTCACAACCTATGATCGACTACGCTAAATTAAAAGCTGAGAAGGCTGGTGTTTCAAATATTGAGAAACATAACGCAATTGAGAATATAACCGCCTTAATTAAAAAACTGGCAATCGCTGGTGGCAACTTTCTTCAAGAAGACGCAGAAGGTCATTTTAGAGAAGAATTTTCCACTTATGACTGGATTATGGACGGTCTTTTAGCGCGAGCTGGATTTGAGATCAAGAGTAAAGATATACAGGATGGAGTGCTGGGAACTTACCATTGCATTAAACAATAATAAGCAGCACAACAATATTACTTGGAGAAGGACATTTTCAAGGAAAAGTGGTAATAACTGTAGAATACAATAACAAGATCGAAAACCGTTGTAGTAGATTAATTTGGAAAATTACATGAACTTCAAGCTTCTCTCTTCTCCCTTACAAGGATTTACCGACTTCCGGTTTCGAAATGCCTTTAATAAATATTTCGGAGGGATCGATACCTTTTACGCTCCGTATATTCGATTAAATGGAAAGCGTGAGGTCAAACAAGCCAATCAACGCGACATTCTTCCTGAAAACAATACCGGTATTGCGCTGATTCCACAAATCATGACTAAAGATGCTGATGAATTTATATTTGTAGCTAAATATGTTCAACAGCTTGGATATAAAGAGCTGAACTGGAACCTGGGCTGTCCTTATCCTATGGTGACAAAGCGCGGTATGGGTTCAGGGTTAATCAATGATCCGGTGAAAATAGACAGCATTCTTAACAAAGTGCATGCTGAATCCGACATAATTGTGTCGATGAAAATGCGCATGGGTTACGAGAGCAGCGAAGAAGTTCTCCATGTTTTACCAATCTTAGAAAAGTACCCTATTAAGAATATTGCAATACATGCCCGTATTGGAAAACAGATGTATAAAGGAGAAGTAGATTTAGATTCATTCCAACGGTGTGTAGACAATACAGACCATGAAATATATTACAATGGAGACATCACTTCGGTAGCTATATTTAATGATATGGTGAAACGCTTCCCAATGATAGACCACTGGATGATTGGAAGGGGAATGATTTCTGATCCATTTCTGCCAGGTATGATAAAGAGCAGTGCTTCAGATTATCCTAAAAACAGAATTGATATATTCAGACAGTTTCATGACACGCTTTTCCACGATTACGCTGAAGTCTTATCTGGTTCAAGCCATATTCTAATGAGGATGATTCATTTCTGGGAGTACTTTATGACTTCATTTCCAAATTCCCAAAAAGGACTCCGAAAGATTAAGAAAGTGAAAAGCATTATTGCATATGAAGATGCCGTTAGGGAGATTCTTGATAATGGATGAGTTAGTGGATTTACTTAGCTTTCAATTAATAGAAAATAGAGGGGTGAAGTAGCATGAAAAAAATATTCTTATGTATTATGGCAGCTCTGTGTATTTGCAGCGCCATGCTTTTGTCCTGCTCAAAGAGTGAGGACGTAGAAACAGAAAAGGGATCGATCGATAAAATGACTGAGAAGGCTGGAAAAGAAATGGCAGGCAGGATTTCTGGCCCCCTTGAAAAAGCCCATGAAGCGAAAGAGCTGGTGGAGAAAAATTATCGTGACATGGAGGAAAACTTAAAGAATCAATAACCCCAGAGATTCACTCAATCGGGATGTTTAATAAATAAAGAGTAAGATAATTATTGTGAACTGTTGGTATGGATAAAAGATATTCTGTCACTATTATATTAGCTGTCTTTTTTGTGTTGCATTTGTCACTGACAAAGCATGCTCAAAGCGCTCCTCCGATTACTTTAAAATATGATAAAAGTGCCATTGTGGAAAAATGGCGCATGCGCATTAATTCTTTTATCGACAAGGATATTATTCCTCTTATTGATTTAGAATCTAGTCTTAAACAAGTAGATGGGAATGGATATCTTGATAGTACTTTGCCTGTCATGGACAAACTGGGTATTGCACTTATTGCTTTTGATGGTTATCAAGCACCCAAAGAAAATAAAAAACAGAAGGGTTACCGCTGGAGTTACTATATTCATGAAATTGTGAATATTTATCCAAGTCACTTTATTCTTGCAACCAACGGAGGAACTAGCAAAAACTGGTTACGTCAGAAAGATTCATTTGTTAGCCAAACAGAAGCCCATGTTAGAAGTGGAGACTATCCCATTATGGGAGAGTTTGACTTTAGGCACTATATGTCCGGGCGTCAATGTAAGAGAGGGCGAACGGAGAGAGACAGTAGTATTCCAATAAATAGTGAAAATGGCCGACGTATCTTTTCCCTGTCTGAAGAAACAGGAGTTGCGTTTGTGATTCACCACGAGCCCGAGGACAGGCCTTTAGCAGAATTGGAAGAAATGCTTGTTTTATATCCAAAAGCAAAAGTTGTCTGGGCACACTTCGGTCAAATCCGTCATCCGGGAAAAGAATCAAAATTCAATCCTGAATTAATACGTCGCCTACTTTCTACATATCCTAATTTATATTTTGATATTTCTACCGGCTATCCAGGCCGCAGGTATAAATGTAACAGCAATACACTTGATACCGTAATCTGGCAGGAGGGGTTGTTAGGTTCGCAAAAGAGTATACTTAAGCCTGAATACAAGGCTCTCCTCTCAGAATTCAGCAATCGTTTTGTTGTTGGTACGGATTATGGTGGTGGTAGAAAACCTCTCCCCGAGTTCTTAAACAAAAAGGTGAGAAATATACGTTTGATCATGAGAGACTTACCAGAAGAAGCGAAGAATAATATCGGCTACCGTAATGCATGGTATTTGCTCACAGGTAAACAATGGGCTGAAAACAATGAATAACATGATTTATTAGGGAAAAAATAGTGAGGGATAGTGATAGTGGCGGACCGTAACCCGTTGAAGTGCAGGCACAAAGAAAGTGCAATCGTATAATGGGTGACACTTGAATTACCATTATTGTCTTATCCTCGATGAACATGAAATAGTTAACGATGATCCTGGCCGAATGAAAAGTTTGCAATCCTTGGTGTCATTTGTTTATCGTATTACATAAGGCGGGCTGCTTGTTTTTCTATCCTTTTGAAGTTAAATTTCTATTATAGACACCACCTATGAAATATCTGTAATTAAGCCCTGCTATTAAAAACAATAAAATAAGGAGTACAAATGAGTTCGTTTCGTTCTAATTCGAGGCGTGGGCAATCACGACCTCAACACCGTTCAAATGTGCCGGCACGCAGGGTTGCTTCACCTGATGAGCAGAAATTTCTTGCCGGTACAGCAGTAAACCCGTATCCGCGCATTATTCTTGAGAAGGGCAGTGATGATTTGACCGTCCGTGCACTTGATCTTATTTGTCCGATAGGGATGGGGCAGCGTGGTCTTGTGGTATCAGCGCCCGGATTGGGTAAAACGACCTTTTTAAAGAATATCTGTAATGCGGTCACAAACGGTTATCCCGACATGAAAGTATATTGTGTACTTGTTGATGAGCGCCCCGAAGAGGTGACTGATTTTACGCGTGGAGTGGATGCCAAAGTATATTCTTCGTCTATTGATAATAGCCATGCTAATCATATTAAGATTGTCGATCAGGTTATCGCAGAGGCATTTAAGGAAGCAGCTGAGGGGCATAATGTGATGATATTGCTTGATTCACTTACTCGTCTGGCTCGGGTACATAACTCACAGCACCAAGGTAGAGGGCGTACGATGTCTGGAGGAGTGGGTGCCGGTGCACTTGAAGTGCCACGTCGTATTTTTGGTACTGCGCGCAATGTAGAGGAAATGGGCTCTGTGACTATTCTTGCGACGATCCTGGTTGATACTGGCAGTGCGATGGATAATGTTATATTTGAGGAGTTTAAAGGTACTGGTAATATGGAATTGGTCCTCTCAAAAGAACTGGCGGAAAAAAGGGTGTTTCCGGCAATTGATGTGTTAAAGAGCGCTACTAGGCGCGCGGAGCTTTTGTTCGAGCCGGAAGAGTACAGACGCATTAATTTGTTGTACAGGGGAATGGCATCTATGAATAATGTTACCGCTATGGAAAAGCTGATAGCGATGCTTGAGAAATATCCGACTAATAGTGAGCTTTTAGAGACATTTAAGGTTGGCTAAGAGGATGTTGCTATAAGATTAAATGCTTTCTCAGGCCGCTTAATCTGTAAGGAGTTCATATGGTCGCTGTAATTTTTGAAGTAATGCCAACAATCAAGGGTAAGTCTGAGTACCTTGAAATTGCCTCTGAATTACGTACATTTCTTAGGAATAGGGATGGATTTATTTCTATAGAAAGATTTCAAAGTCTAACCGATGAAGGAAAAATACTAAGCCTTTCATTTTGGCGCGACGAAAGTTCAATTGAGACTTGGCGTAATGTTTTAGAGCACAGAATTGCTCAGAAGAAAGGCAATCAATCTCTTTTTCATTCCTACAGAATACGTGTTGCAACAGTTGTCAGAGATTACACTGGAATTGATAGGGGTGAAGCTCCTTCAGATTCTAATGAACAAGTGCTCTAGTAATCATTGAGTAGACTGTTACCCCGCTACGCGCTATCAGTGCATTGCATTTAAACTCTATGGTATTCTCTAAAATGAAGAGTGAAAACGTGCAACTGACCGAATTAACATCCAATATGAAAGAGTTCTGCCTCCATAGGGGGGCGGCGATCGTTGGAGTTGCAGACCTGAGGCCTCTTCGGGCCGGTCTTAAAACTGATCCTCCGGATCTTATGCAGCCATACACTGCAGCCATATCAATAGCTATCCCTCTTGATATGAGCGCGGTTACTGCCATGAAGGGGGAGCCCACTCCTGCGTATGCATCTGATTGTAAGGACATTAACACAAAGCTTAATGCCATGACAGGGGCGATTGTCGAGCATATCGAGAGCTTTGGCTTCAGGGCGGAGGCGGTGCCCGCATCAAAGAAGCTCGTTGAGGGAGGCACTGAGGGTAGTGTGTCACATAAGGCAATTGCAATAATGGCAGGGCTGGGGTGGCAGGGCAAGAGCCTTCTGTTAGTTACGCCGAAATATGGTCCAAGAGTCAGGCTCTCATCGGTGCTGACTGATATGCCCCTGGAGTTTGATTCTCCTATTGAGAACCGTTGCGGCAAGTGCACCAAGTGCACAGAGGCATGCCCGGCTGCGGCCATCAGGAATGTTAATACGGATTTTCATTACTCTAGCCGCGAGGAAGCTCTCGACCTTGGTAAGTGCCATAGTAATACGCTCAAATATATGGAGGTCCAGGGGATTGAATATACTTTCTGCGGACAGTGCATCCCAGTATGTCCTTATGGCAGAAAGCTGATGTTGAGGGAAGCTGGATTAATGGAATAGGCGCTTAAATTATCGCAATTAAATCCAGGAACCCGAAAGACTTATTTTGCTCCACAGTTGTCGACGAAGCCTGTATTAACCCAGTGAGTGATACCTGTTAATTTCTCTATAAAATATTTTCTGTACAACTTTGTTCAGGGAGGTATATAATTTTATATCACGGGACGGGCTGAAGTTATATCCTGCTTTGCATAGTATAGATATCGATAGGCTTAAAAATGTTAAGAGATTTAAATTATGATTATTGATAAATTAGAAAACTGGGAACACTATAGTTTTGGATCAGGATGGAAGCTTGCTTTTGAGTTTTTGAGAACACTGACCCCTGATTCAGATGAGAAGAAATACAACATACAAGGCGACGATATCTTTGCCCAAGTTATGAGTTATAAAACTCGTACACCGGACACTGCTGTTCTTGAGTCTCATCGAAAATTCGTGGACATCCAGGCTGTGCTAAATGGTGGGGAAAGGATTGAATGTTTTTCAAGAGATGGACTTGTAGTTGATACGGCATATGATGAATCCAAAGATGCTGAGTTTTATAAACGCAGTTGTCCTGGATCGACTCACGTTGATATGGCTCCAGGGACTTTCATTATGCTTTTCCCTCATGACGCACACATGCCATCCTTGATGATTGAGAACGAACCAGAAATGGTCAAGAAAGTGGTTGTGAAGATAAAAGTTGAACTTATGCAATTAAAACCAGCTACTATTTAAGAATATTTCAATTCTTCTATATAGGTGATCCATTCATTTCAGTAATTTTGGACCCCTCAAGTTTGCTGATTATTCTTGCCTTTTCAATCACCCTGCAGTAAAATCCAGATACTTAAAAACCTTTGGCGATGGTATAAGGGGGGGCACTGTAATGGCGGATACTAATAAAGAATTGAAAAGACTCAAGGAATATATCAGGGACCTTGCAATCAAGTATCCATTGGTTTCATATTCAATGGTTTTGTCTTTTATTCTTTTACTCTTCTTTATGCTGTTGAAGAGTTATGACACAAGGATGCTGGCCCTTGAAACAAAATGGATCTTAATTTCTGCTTTGCCTGTATTTATAGCATTATTGATCGGCGGTTACATTAAAAGCTTTAAAGGATTTGGAGTTGAGATTGAAACAAAGACGATCAATTCATCTCTCGGGAGAACTGAGGTTTCAGCGGTATCGGTGAAGTCCAGCAATCTAAGTCTGGTTGTTCTTGAAGGATTTCAGAAAACATATGTTGGAGATAATTTTCTGATAAGCTGGCCTGCGGATACGTGGGACATGAGTATTAATGTGAACCAAGATTTTCCTGCACTCCAGAACTTTGTTAATTCCGACACCCGGAAAATACCCATATTGATAAGGAGAATAGATTTTCAGGGACTGCATCAACCAAACGTAAATGTGATGGTTGAATTAGTTGGTGACATTACTATTGATGATTATATGAATCTGACGTTACAGCAGGCCCAAGCTAACGGTTTGCAGATTATTTTCAAAAATACTGATGAGGATACTCAGGCTGGGTTTATAGAATATAAAAGTCTGAATGAAGATATGCCATACCTGTGGTTTGCCAGAATTGCCCTTATGACCGGCCGTGCCTATGTTGTAACTGCTACCGTTAATCCATCGGGAGTCAATGAAGGTCTTCTGGGTCAAGCATTAATAGAGCTTAAATCAATAGTCAATTCATTTAGATTTATAAAATAATTGGAGTTTAAAATGTCTTTTGCATGCTATTACAATTCATTGTTAGCTTCACGGAGCTTTGCATTATATACAAGAAACTATTACGAGAAGGAAACGCTATGAGAAAAATAATGGTACTAATTGCATTTTGCTGGATTTTAAGTGCATGTTCTCCTGAGGTAGGTAGTGAGAGTTGGTGTAAGAAACTCAAAGAAAAGCCGAAGGGAGAGTGGACGGCTAATGAAGTGAAAGATTATGCAAAGAATTGTATTTTGAAGTAATCAAAATACAATCATGTATGTTTTATTCTTTTAGGAATCCCGTCCACTGCTTATCACGGAGCACCTGGTTGGGGCGAAAGTATTTTTTGTAAGACATTTTTGGGTTTTCTTCGATATAGAACCCAAGGTAGTAGTATGTTTTGCCGAGGCTCTTTGCTAGTTCTATTTCCTGCAGGATGCTGAAGACGCCGAGTCTCCGGTCTAGATAGTCCGTATCATAATAAAAGTAGTTTGATGAGAGAGCGTCGTCTCCTTCATCAATAATTCCCACTCCAATCAGTCTGTTGCTAAGATAGTAATTTACTTCAATTGCACGTGCGTAGCCGTAATGTATATTGATAAGTGTATTCACGGAATCAGGAGGAGCTTCGGGCTTGTCATCGGGGTGTTTGGTGTTTACGTACTTATTGTAAAGGCTGATTTTGTCTGTGGTTATTTCTGGCTGGGTTAGGACTTCAACCCTGATATCATCGTTGCTATTTGCTGTACGCTTATGGCTTCTGCTCTGCTTAAACTTATCAGCTTCGAGTCTTAAGGGGAGGCAGTCGGAACACTTCTCGCATATGTTTCTGTAAAAAGCCCGGCCGATACGTCTGTATCCTCCTGCCAGAAAAGTATGGTATTGCCCTGATTGCTCTTCATTTGGCAAGAGGAACTCAAGCGTGCTCGTTCTCCCATCTTCAAAGTAAGGGCAAGGATAACTGTCTGTTATTGTAAGAGATTCACTTATTTTCTGATCCATTTATGTAGCAGTCCTGTATATATCCTCTAAATTATACCTCTTGACAGAAAGTGACGTCTATTTATGGGTCGATCTATGACTAAACACTTGAATGTGTAAATGAAATCATGGCAGTGTAAAGTAAATTGACATGAGAATTGTGATAATTCCACTAATGTGTCATAATAGTTTACACTCAAGCAAGCCGCTGAAGTCAATGTCTATAATAATCAATGAGTTGAGGTTCTGGCATGGTGCTTGCAGTAATATTTATGATTTTAACGAAAAACTAAAACTAATAAGTTCGGGAGGAATAATAAATGAAATCTAAGGGAATGAAAACTCAAGTGGTCCTGGTAATGGCCCTTACATTACTAATGTGCTCGATATCATTTGCTACGCCAATGTTTAATCCGAATAATAGCCATTATTATGAAGCGGTTTCAGGTAGTTATGACTGGGAAGACGCCCGGCAGATCGCAGCAGGTTCATCATATATGGGCTTGATGGGCCATCTTGCCGTATTAACGACACAGACTGAAAACGATTGGGTTTGGAACAGTCTGGGTATGCCGCAGCGATATCTCCTTGGTGCTAGTGACAAGACCGGAGAAGGCGTTTGGGAATGGGTAACAGGTGAATCATGGACGTATACGAACTGGGCTTCAGGCGAACCGAATAATGGTGACGGAGATTATGAGGAAGATGCCCTGAGTTTTGACAATGTTGAGACTACAGGTACATGGAACGATCTGCCATACATTCATAACTTATGGGGTGATGACGACTTCCAGTATATACTCGGTTATATCGTTGAGTATGAATATCCGATTGAAGGCGAGGGTGATCCGGAAATTGCACCGGTTCCTGAGCCTGGCACATGGCTCTTGTTGAGTGCTGGTTTGGTAGGCGTCGGGTTTTACAGGCGGAAATTGCAGAAGTAAATTATATACAGTCTCCTCTCCCCTTCATTGCTTTGCCCCTCTTAATCCTATTCGGGATCTAAGAGGGGGTTTCAACCTCTTCCAGCTTGCTTGAAACACAAAAGCCCTCCCCTTTTTTTGACCTAACGAGATAGTGTTATTATAATTATTCTTGTAATCCTGAAAAAGAAAGCGATCCTGGTTGTGTCAAAAAATGAATTGAAATGGAAATTTGCAGTAGATCGGGGTGGTACGTTTACAGATGTGGTCGGGATTGATCCGGCAGGAACTGTTCATTCCCTCAAGCTGCTTTCGCGCTCACCTCACTATGAAGATTCATCATTAGAGGGGATTAGGAGAATGCTCGGGCTGAAGACGGGCGGAATTCTCTCCGGAGAAATAATTGACGGGATAAGGTTTGGCACTACGGTGGCAACAAATGCCCTTCTTGAGCGAAAGGGTTGCCACACTGCTCTACTGATAACGAAAGGATTTCGTGACCTGCTTGAGATCGGGTATCAGGATAGGCCAGAGATATTTAAGCTGTGCATAAATAAATCTGCCCCTCTGTACAACAGGGTTATTGAGGTTAATGAGAGGATTGACTGTCGCGGGGAAGTTGTTGAGACACTTGATGTAGGGCTACTGTCTTTAGAACTTCAGAAGCTGAAAGAATCAGGAGTAGAGTCAGTCGGGGTGGTCTTGATGCATTCATGGATTAACTCCGAGCATGAGACAATTTGTGAGGACATGCTGAGGCAGTTCGGTTTTTCAAATATTTTTCTCTCCCACAAGACAGTCAATCTCATAAAAATTGTGAGCCGTGGTCAGAGCACAATGGTTGATGCATATCTGAGTATGGTGCTTGCCCAATATCATGAGGGCATAGGCAGAGATACGGGCCGAATACCTGTGGAGTTTATGCAGAGCAGCGGTGTGCTGACTTCACCGGAAGCGTTTAAAGGAAAGAATGCAATTCTGTCAGGCCCTGCAGGTGGTGTTGTGGCCGTGGCCAGGATAGCTGAGGAAAAAGGTCTTTCCGGCGCAATCGGATTTGATATGGGCGGCACTTCGACTGATGTCTGCAGGTTTGATGGCGAATTTCAGAGGGTATATGAGCGGACGGTTGCGGGGATTCCCCTTCAGACCGAGATGCTGGATATTATAACCGTGGCTGCCGGTGGCGGATCAATCCTTAATTTTGACGGCCAGAAAATGACCGCTGGTCCCGAATCGGCTGGCTCATATCCCGGGCCTGCGTGTTATGGGTTCGGCGGGCCTCTTG
>PJEL010004934.1_pt1 | contig 10840 bp, 14 predicted proteins | sample 1853271 | NCBI WGS metagenome assembly PJEL01 (sample SAMN08108733, study PRJNA415343) | Invertebrate metagenome, whole genome shotgun sequencing project. | host: Globobulimina | place: Sweden: Gullmar Fjord | collected 2015-08 | reverse complement strand
TTGGATTAGGTTTAGGGTTAGGGTTAGGGTTTGTGTTTGCTTTTTAGTTTAGGGTTAGACCAAAATTTAATTACATTAATAGAGGTGTACATAGGGTTAGGGTTAGGGTTAGGGTAGGGTTAAGATTAGGATTAGGGTAAGGGTTAGGGTTAGGGTTAGGGTTAGGGTTAATGTTAGGGTTAATGTTAGGGCTACGGTTAGGGTTATTACTCAAAGTTAAGAAAAAAATCCCGTCTAATGTGGATGCTGGCCGGGGTGTGCTGGGCTGTGGGCATCGGAATATCCACGGCCTTTAGTGTTGTTGGATTTCAGCATGAGAAACAGTTCCGGATGATTTTTGGAGCTCAAGGTGAGTAGAAATTGTAACCCTAGCTCTTATCTTACACCCCCAATAGCCTCAACCCAACCTTGATATGGATCTTTAACCCTAACTCGTACGTGATCAACCCTCTTCCAAGTTTTCATGTTAGAGTCTGTCCCTGAAACTTTTATCTTAAGCTCTAATGCTGCTGCTGCCTGCTCTACGCACCACTAATACTAGCATCTCTGTTAGTTATCTGCAATTTAAATGGAAGTAAGATTGTGGGCCCAAGTGGAACAACGGGAAGAAAAAGAAGTGGAAAGACATCATGGGTGATGATGTCCAACATCGCAGGACAAAGAGAAGCAGTTAATAAGATGAGACGGCTACAGAGTAAAAAGGATTTGCTCAGAAACGAAGAGGGTGTTCCTGTAGAACCTTGCTATGTGCCTAGAGCAATGACATATAGAAGAAAGATATTAAAGGGGGCTCAGAGGGGACGTGTGGGGAAGGTAAAAACCCAAGGGACCACCATTCAGTCTAATGTAAATAAACCAAACAAGCTACGGGTGCTTGGAGGATCATCCAGGGGCCGCAAACTACAACTGCCTGACGTTTTCCTGCGACCAATGATGGGAAAAGTGAAAGAGGCGCTGTTTAACGGTCTTTTGTCCATCGGAGCCATGGATGGACCTAATGTGTCATTTTTAGATGTATTCTCCGGGTCAGGTTCGATAGGAGTGGAGGCCCTTTCACGGGGTGCAAAACATGTTACTTTTGTAGACATATCAAAGGAGTGTTGTGATATTTCCCTAGCAAATGCCGCGCTTTGTGGATTTACTAAACCTCAGGAACAGATACCAGTAATTAGTGATGATGCAGCAGCATTCACCATCACTGGCACAACTTCCATCACTGACCCAAGCGAATCATCAATATGCCCTTCTTCCTTTCTTCCCGCCAAAGCAGTTAGAGGGCATGCCATGGACGTGCTCTACAATCCTACCAAGTATGATTTGCTGAAGCCATATGATATAATAACCATGACCCCACCCTATGAGGAGGTGACGTACGGGGATCTCGTCCAAGCCGTAGCCGAGACACCATTGGCCAAAGAGGCAGATACCATTATTGCCCTGGAGTACCCAGTAGAGCTTGGTTGCTTTCCGCACGTCATGGCAGGTGGGTCTCTTGTAGGCCTAAGCAACAGGAGATATGGACGAACAGTATTGGCCTTGTACATTTGCCGTCCATCTGGACGACTTGAAAGTGCAATACTTCGCCCTGAGGAGTTCGTGAACCTCTGATCGTTATTACACTGCAAGATATATATATGCAGTGATATTCCAAAGAAAGTTTTAAGCATGGAAGTGGGTAAAATATGGATACGAGTCCATGATGTATAATATTCTATTTTACAGCTGTACGTATGTTGACGTTGGTTGACCCTGTGTTTCATTGTTATCCTGTCCTCCGGAGAACCACTTAAAGACACGGTCACCAACGCCCTGGGTACGCAATGCAAACATTGCCCCCCTGGAGGCACCGTCTTGCACAATGGAACGAACTCGCTGTTTGGCATCATTACTGCACTTGGTGTACCCAATAATGTTGGCGACCCCTAGTGCAACCCCCACTGCAACAATAATGAGCCACTGGATATTAAACTTCAGTATGCCAACGATGAGCATACAGATCCATATTGTCGGAGAACCATACAATCCGATCCAGAAGAGCTTGGAATCTGCTGATGATATTTCTGATGAGTTATCATGGGACTCAAATACCCAATCATTTGTCTCGTCATTTCTCCACCACCGAAGTCCAACCATTAGCCTCCCTGTTACATTTTTCACGGTCCAGAAGTCAAAGCAGAGCAAGAGTATGCAAATCACTCCAACAAACACAAAGTTTCCTGCTATCCAGCCACCGAACAGATACATGAACAGAGCCAGGGATTTGAACAGGTAGTGGAATACAGCCGTGACTGGGCTTCGTGATGAACGAAACAGTCCCAATGCTCCTCCTTCTCCTGGTCCGGCAGCATGCTCTTGCCCCCCTCCTTGCTCGACATTAATAAAATCCAGCACATCTTCAGGACTCTGAGCTAAACGCCCATGTTGAGACATGGCTAGCTAAGAAGAACAACCCCCTAGCAGGGATTACCCCTGCACACCGTGCACACGAACCCTTCCTCTACAATACAGAAAACACTCCGATCGATTCTTCTGACACGTTGCCTCCCGTACAACGATCCTCACCTCACCCACCTAAATTGGTACCAGAACAATCAGTCCAGATCGCACACCTCGGCTCTTAACATGCAGATAACAATCACCTCACTCCCTCCCTTCAAATCAAATGACCTGAACCTCAGATATTTCATTAAACACTATACCCCTTTGCCTAAAATCACTCTCAAACGTACCACTTTACCTCACTGTCAAGCCCAGTTCATCATTGCTTTCCCATCCAAAGCCCCAGGCCTTTACGTGGTCACAGCGACACCAATTCTTAACCCCAGGATCTCTAACTCCAGTGACAACTTCTCCCAGTCTGACAGCTCCGGTGAAACTGAAGTGGGGTGGCAAGAGCGGCTGTGGCGAGTGTGTAATCCACTTGAGAATGCAAAGCGAAGTAATGTAATGTGCTTTTAGAAGTTTCACACCCTTCTAGGAACAACAATTGTTGTTCCTAGAAGAGTTGATAATTTGTAGCAGTAGGGTTAGGATTAGGAATATGGGGGTAGGATTAGGGTTACGGAGTTAGACTTATGGGGTTAGGTTCATAGGGTTAGGGTTATAGGGTTAGGGGAAGACTGTAAAGTTTGTGCTTCCAGATGAAAGGGAAACATGCAGTAAGTGATTCATCGTTGGGTCTATTTTGACTGCATATTGTGATTCAATGTTGTGATGATTGGGACGAGTGGGTTGTGTATGATGAATCGGTGACACTCGGAACGTAAGGGTTAGGGTCCAAGGAAGACAGTAAAACGTACCTAGAGGGGCATTAACAGCCAATGTTCTTTGAGAACGTTACATGTAGGGATTCGTTTTTTCTCATAGGAGCTTAGGATTCAATAATGGCTACTCGCTCTAAGTGAAATAAAATAATAACCAAGTCAGTAGAGATATTAGCTGAATACTAATCTACTATTGCACGCCGTGGTAACAGTGTGGTAAGGGTTGGGAATCTGAGTAGAGACCCCACCTGCCTGTGAGTGATTTGCCGAATTTACCTAGGCCTGGTGATAAGAAGTATGCTCTATGTACACCTTTATCGATGTAATTACATTTAACTCTAAATCGAAACAAACTCAAATTCAAACCCAAATCTTAACTATCTAACTCCCTAACCCTAACCCTAACCCTTACCCTAACCCTAACCCTAACCTTAACCCTAACCTTATCCCTAGCCCTAACCCTGCTGACTCTAATACGACTGTGACTGGGTTACCTAAGGGCTTTTGCCTACAATATAATATCTACTCAGTTGTAGTGGTTCTCTACAGGTGAATTACCCTACTCGGGTCCACTGTAGGTGACTAAGCACATTGGGTATTTTGTTGAGTTATACCATTGCGTGGTGAGGGTTAGGGATACGGCTAGCAGTGTCTGAATTCCCTTCATCCATTGCTCGTTGTTTTGTGGTTTCTGATACAACACATGTCGGCTCCGTAACCCTAAGATAGTCTGCAGGCATATGGCCCCATGTACAATGCCATTGGTTTCTACAGACAAGAGAAATTGTGAGGAAGTCATTAGGAGATACTTCGACGTGAGAAAGAGGTACACGTGCAATATCTGCGAGGATCTATATACCGATGCCCACCTCGCGAAAGCATGTGGGCACATCTTCTGCCGAGCTTGCCTGTTGGAGAATGTTGACGATCTTGGATGCCCACAGTGCGGTGCAGCGAACCGTCCAGTGGATATTGTGGCAATGCATGAAGATCAGACTATTGCAGACGTGTTCCGTAGAAGAGAGGCAGAGTTGATGACACAGATGGATGAGGAGGTTAAGCAGGTGCAAAGTAGTGGAAGAATTCCGGAGAGGCCCATACAGTCACCTGCGCCACATCTTCCACCACGGGCCAGCAAGCGCACGAGGCGAAGTTTTGATATTGCAAAGGTGGCCAGAGGAGAAATCGAGCCTCCTGATCCCTCTTTCACGAAGGTGAGATGATTAATACCTTTTCTCTGATTCACACGAAAACTATTTGGGTTGTTCCCACCTACTTTACACCCACATTGGTTGATAGCATAGTGGTTGTAACATTAATCCACACTTGGCAAGATAGGGATTATAGAGTGCTGGGGCTTTACCACCGGGTGGAAGTTCTTACACCGACCAACATCATTACTTTTTTTTCACTGCCTCCAGGACTTCGCCCCGTACTTAACTCTCCAGCAACAGAAATACATGATCAGACAGAAGAATGCTGCAGCTTCTCGGCTGGGGCTTGGATGCCCTGAACTTGACAATACAGCCGGGGGTGAAGATGGGTGCGATAAGCAGCAACACAATAAGGTGCGTGTGGTTCTGCAGAAACAACCTGATAACTTGCACCAACCATCCAATAGTGACTATCAACTTTTAGGGGGTGATGGGACGAGTGGAGTTATCCACTAAGCAAGCAGACAGGGGTGATTGCCCCTTCTCTTCGTCATCAATAGTAGCACCTTCCGCATCATCCTTGGTTGTTCTTTCACAGAATGGGGATGATGATGTATTGCTACCCGAGAAAGTTAATGAAGGCTCAAATGTGACAATGTCAAACAATGAAGAGCAAATACAAACAGGTGCCAGACGAGGACAAATCTATTGTATTGTTTTACATACCTAATTTGTCCTGTTTTTTTTCAGCTGCCTTATCCTCAAATATTTGCCCTCAACCATTGCCTATCTACAGCTTCTTCCCAGGATGAGGGTGTCGGCTTGGAGCAGCCATTGATGCAGCAAAGGGCTGAAGCAGTTGCACTTTCACCTGAACGTTCGAGGCTCCTACACTGCACGGAGGTCCCAGAAACTGCACCGACATATACCTCAGTAAGCATTTCTTATAACTGATGTCCGAAACGCGCGAATGAATGTTGGCCTTAGGCCTAGTAGCTAGCATTACTGAATCACTAGAGACGTAGGTAGTAGTGTAATACCACCACAGCGAAGAGCTCCTCTGCTCGTATCTCTTTTGTCCTTATCCTGTGGTTGCCACTTAGGATAATACTGGGCCCTTAACGTGCAATGTTTTAGTGAGAGGTACCCCAGGAGATAATGGGAAAGGGTCTACAGGTGGGTAAAAGCTGGAATCTGCTGTGTTTTGCTCCTCGTACACAATTATACCTCTCAGAAAAGGTGTCTCTAGCCCATAAACAACTTGGGCCTGAACAGATTAGTTTATTTAATTCTTACAGATAGCCGCATCCTCTTTAAATTCTGCATGAAAAGCTCAAGCATTGGAAGCAGAGCAAGAGGAAGATTCTAGCTTGAGTCCTACCGTCCCGTTACCATGTTCTCCTTTACCAGGAAAGGAGAACATGCAGAAATTGGAAAAAAGGGGGGGGGTGACAAGGAGAAAGAAATTCTAACTACATGTCAGCAGCATATGCTGCTAGGCGATTCCAATGGTGTGGATGGTAGTATATGTGCCACTTTCATGCCATTGGTAGCACTGAAAGGTCAAATGGGGGGGCTACAGGAAATAGGCGAAAAACAACTTAAAGAGAAGGGAGACAAACCTTATCCACATCAAGAACAGTGTAGTAGTAGCAGCACCAAGGAAGGAATGGAGGATTTTGGACATCCAAGGCACGGAGGTTACGCTGTTAGAGGTGCAGCTGAGGAAAGACAGGTAATAATTGATGGTGGTGAGATCGAGATGAATGGACACATAACAACGGAAGAAGATGAGATTACTCATAATGAGAATAGAGCTGGTGCATATCAGAATGTCACCGACGGAGGAGACTCTGCTCAAGATGGCGAGGTTGTCTTGTTGGAGGTAAGGGAAGGGAAAACAGGAGGTTCCTCCACAACAACGGCCAGCTTGACGCCAAAGAAATCAGCAGCAGATATTTGTAGCATCGTATCATCTCCACTTGACCACCAAGGTTATTGCACGACACCATCCCAAGAGATGGTAGAGCAACCATTGATACTACGCATCAATCTGTCACCACGCGGGGCTGGCGCTGGGGCCCATGCAACGAGAGTGACACCTCAGCGACTGAAGAATTCTTCATCTGAAGTGGTAATAGAAGAAACGTCCAATAGGAAAGAAAAATGTAATGGTAATATAGAATCGGTATCAGTCATTCAAAAGCTGGCTGAAAAAGATGTAGATAACGCAGTTTCAATTGCTGGTGGCGACCTGGCGGACCCCTCCATCTCAAAATACAGTGGGACCGTGCCCAGGAACCCCTACATGGACACAAACAAGATCGTTTCCCTGTCTGAATCTTGCAAATTTGCCAGAGCGCAGTCTGCTGCTGGTGCTGCTGCTACTGCTGCAAAGACTAGAACTGCTGGGGATGACGATTATTGCCTTGAAGAAAACAGTTTGGGGACAAATGTATGCAATGTAGACGATGCCAGCGACGATGTTCAGGCAGGCAAAAGAGGAAGATTTCTACTCCGTCCAGAGAGAAACGATTGCTGCACTGAGGATGCTTGTCCAGAAACTGCTGCTTATTCAATATCTGATACTCAGCAAGTTGAGGTATGCAAACATCGGCTGGCCGACCTGGAAAGTCCCTCCCCTATTCAACCCTCTCAATTGTCACTTTTAGGGGGTGATGGCACAAATGTAGATGCCCGGTTTTCATCATCATCCTCTAAACGTTTAGATTTAGAACGTTCGGGGCTTCCTCTCTCCCTCAGTTCTGAGGCAGCAGAAGCGGCTGTAATGCCAAGAGAAGAACCGGCTCGCCACCATTCCAAGAAACAACCTTTACCCCCTCGCTTTTGTGTGGCTTTTTGCGCGCTCAGTGAGGAACAGGAACGAGTGTCCGTTGGGCTACTTCGAATTTTGCAGCAAGATCGGGTGGTGTTAGAAGAGAATATTTCATTGGTATATTTACCTTATGCCGACTGCTATAGCGTTTTGTTTGTCCAAGATGATCCTCTTAACACTGACAACAACACCAACAACGCTAATAAATTGCTGTAGGTTTGCCTGCACATCTAATTTAACCAACTTTCTCATAACATATTCCACTCCTTCTTCGCAGCGTGAAGTCGGTACACTCATCGTGGGTTATACTGTAGAAACTGACTTTCGTGGGGTCTTGGGATCAGATCGACCTCATCACAGGGCATGCAAGGCTTGTCCATCCTATATTGAGGCCATGGCACTAGGATTATGGATATTGGACTTTGGGTGGGTATACGATGTGTTAACTGGACATTTACTGTTAGATTCTGCGGTCACCTCAAACGTTCTCCATCCGTACGAGGTTGTGGGTGTTGTAGGACAGACCCTACAACAACTCCACCGTCCTTCTGAGAGGTAGTACGGGAATGATGTTAGGAAATTGTAATATTGAATGTGTTTGCTTCAGGTTCTTCTTTGGCCTTTTTTCTTTTAGGGGTTAAACAACCGTAATGTCATGTTGTCTTGCAGATCTTGTTAACTCTTTGAGCGTACTTACTTACTACCTGAGAGAGATGTAATTTGTTACATTCATTCCTGATCCACCACCATCCCTTCACCAGCCGTCTGGCACGGGCCAACAAAAAGAGAAGGCTGCTTAAAGGGTGGGATATGAAAGTTATGGCTGTTGATGATGTTACACCTACAGCTAGAAGCCACATTGAGCGCCTGGTGCGTCTCTGTGGCGCTAATCTCACTTCCTATGTTGCAGGTTGGCTGTCTCCTATAACACTGATATAAAAGTTTTTCTCGTGCTTCTGTCAGCCTGCTTTTCAGCTCTGACCATTCTCGCCGCTGCTATTTCAACAAGGGGATCCGATCTGCCCAAGTCTTGACAACAACGAGGAGGACGAGATTGATGGGGTAATCATCTCACCACTAGTTATCTCAAACCCCTAAATAATGTTATTGCTAAGGCCTATCCACCACTCAACAGGGCAAAGAGGATGATTTCGAACAGCAACAGGCAGTAATTATTGTCTGTTCTCATGCGGAGAGCTGCAATGTGGACCAAGTTGTGCTGTCTAGGGCAAGGCGTAGGTAGGGTTAAACTGTCCTCATCATTCCTCACACCACTGACTTAGGCTGGCTGTTACATCTAATACACCCCCTCTAATAACTATGATCTGACCCTGATTGAACCCCTCGAAAGTATGTTAGGGGCTCCAATTTTGCACCACAAGTGGCTGTGGGACTCCATCACTATGAATGAAGTACAGAGTACGACTAGTAGTCCCTACCGTTGCGTGGCGGCTGTAACCAGGTATGTACTGAAAGATTATTTTCATGGATTGTACCACAATCACTCGTATATTCATTGACATTGTGGTAGTAGTAGTAGAGATTCTTCTTCTCCTTCTCCTGCTCCGTACTTAGTAGTAGTTTTTTTACCTGTGGAACTGCACATCTGCTTGCTTGCTGCCGCAGTGAAAATAAATCATTGGACTCAACCACAGACACAGAGATGGTAGAAGAACTAGCGAATCAGGCTGAGCATGGGCGACTGGAAAATGGGAAGGCGCCTCCTCAGAGGACCACCACCACACGTAAACCCGGTGGTTCACCCCTGCACCATAATAGCCATGGACATGAGCAGAAGGAACAACCTTCCGCCCTACCTATTCCCCTTGATGCACCACCTATTCTATCTTCTCCGAACGAATCCATCACCACATCACCTTCCGTTATTCCTATGCCTTCATCTTCACAGCGAAAACAGCTCCCACAAGGATTTGGTTACATATCAGGTGGCTTTGAGCTTGAGAAGCTGAGTAGGACGACCAACAACATAGCCCTTGGTGAATTTGGTGAAAAAGATCAGAGTCAGGTATGCCGCCCTGGCCGGGGTACCAGGGGTTGAATTGCATCTCTTCTCCTACCCTTTCACTGACCATTAGCCCCCCTCACTGAATGAAAAGGAATCACGACCAGACTTTACCCGTGCAAATCACACAATGAAGCTCTTCTTGGATACTTTGAGGGATGTAAGATACCTTTCTGAGAAGGAGCACCTAGAATTGGGCGAGTACAACCTTGGGAAGGTCGTGTTTGACCTTATGTGGGATGGCCAGGTACTACATTGCACTGCTTGCTTGTGAATCAATCATTCTTGCGTGTACATAGCTCGCATTGTGAGATTTAGCGTTTGAGCCAGGTTATGCCTCGGATTGGAGAAAGGATCTTGGAAAAAGTCATTGCACCCCGCGGTCTCCCACGGGATATCATCAACAAATTTTTGCAAGAGCATGACATTATTTCATGGCATCCAGATGTTCAAGAGAATTTGAAGTCATGGAGTGAGATCAGGTGAGGAAATATATTCCCTCTCTCGACAAGCAGCAATACATAGTGGTGGTAATTGATTGGATGGACGTGATTCTTCAACTCTCAGATCCTGGACTCTGAATCGAACGGCTCCTCAAAGATGAATACCTTGGAGTGCAATAGATGTAAACAACCCACCCTCATATATCTAAAGTAGGGACATGGTGCTATATGTAACTCCCGATAGCCCGTTAAGGGAATAGTCAGAACAAAGCAGGACTTTAATTGCCTCCCAAGTACATAATACGAAACCCCACGCTACTGTAATAAAACCTAACGGCAAATATTTTTCGCTCGTTAGCACTCAAGGCACTATCCAACCCCAAGAGCCTCAAAGGCCCCAAACTTTAATGACACTAACCCTAAACCACTTCAATCTGAACAACAACAAAAATACAGACGTAACGTCCCCCCTAACCTTATGTACACCTCTGCTGATGTAATTACATTCTGTTTAAACCCTAATCCTAACACACCCAATGCAGCAGCATATAACACCTATAATTCATAGCCCATAACCCCTAACCCTAAGAACCGAAACTCATCCGTACAACGTGAGAACAAGGCAGAGGTGGTAACCTAAGTTTTCTTGTGGTAATTTGTATATTGGGGTCTGTGTGTTTCCTAACGTGTTAGAGATAAATCGTGAGTTTCGAGGAATTCTGTCACTCGATATTGATAAGAACGGGTGGGGTGTAGCATCAGCCAGTAGAGAAACCGGTAGAAAAGGGATATTTAGCTTGTTGTGCTGAGCATAAAACTAAGCTGATACTGTCGCTTGTATGCCCTGGAGTCGGCACTTTAAGCAGTTGTAATTCACCGACCTTGATAGCCTCACATTCTGTGCCTGCATAGCTAACGGTCTTGCTATTATACGGCCAACCTAACATATCGCTATCTTGGTCTGCTAAGTAGCGGTTAGCGAGTACTTCTCGACCCGAAACATGATCCGCATGACCATGGGTATCTATAATGGCAATGGGGGTAAGCTGTTGGCACTGCAGCAGGGTATCAAGTCTGTGTTGTAACTCTGGCAATGGGTCGATAATCAAAGCTTGCTTAGT
>PJEL010004933.1_pt1 | contig 10842 bp, 21 predicted proteins | sample 1853271 | NCBI WGS metagenome assembly PJEL01 (sample SAMN08108733, study PRJNA415343) | Invertebrate metagenome, whole genome shotgun sequencing project. | host: Globobulimina | place: Sweden: Gullmar Fjord | collected 2015-08 | reverse complement strand
AAGCGTTATGGTGGGGGTACCATCCATTGAGGTCACACGGAAAGGCACGGTTCAACCTACGCTTTCATGTGGTGTGAAAGCCCCACTGTTCACCATCGCGACAGCTGCGAGCGCCTCGTCGATCACTTCCTTCGCTGCCAGCTCTGCGGCTTGCTCGTTCATAGCGTCACCAGCTCCGGTCTATACATCATACCCGCCTTAACCTCGTGCCAGCTCATCGAGGGCAGATGGGCCAGCACCTGTCCATCCAGTGCCAGCACCGCCTGCTCGTCCATCGGCAGCCCGCTGTGGTCGCGCGGGGTCCATGGCACGTCGAGGTCCTCGATGTCCACCAGCATGTCGACCTGACTGTACCAGTGGGCCATGACCTGGGTGTAGTAGCCGCCATCTTCGACGATGCGGTCACCTATCCAGAGGTGATCCCACCCTGGCAGGCGCTCACCCATCGTGGTCCACGTGTGCAGGCACTCGGCCCAGGTCTCGCCGTACTGAGCCAGCAGCCTCCGATGCCGCGTGCTCGTGTGCAGGTGATGCAGGTACAGGCTGCGATACCAGTCCACAGGGCTGCGCCGCACGCCCCATAGCAGCGCCGTGGGCCACTTCAGGCGGGCCACCATGCTCGGGGTGTGCACCCATGGCACCTCCCAGCAGTAGCCCGCAGCGTGCAATGCGCGGCCCGCTGTGAGGGGCGCGTGGATGTGGCGCATCACTCTTCGTCCCCTATGAAGGTCCAGCATATGGCGGGCCCCTCGTGATAGCCACCGTGGCCTGCTCGTAGCAGACAGCGCTGGCGGGTGGGCTGCCACGTCGAGGGGCACTGAGGAGGCTCCTCCTCCAGCGCCCGCACCCGTCGCTCGAGGGCCAGCACCTTTGCCCACAGTAGGGCCAACTCGTTCATCGTCCCCTCCCCAGCCTCGACACGAGCAGCCGCGCGAACTCGACCACCCTGCCCAGCGGCAGGGCCAGCCACCATTGCCCATAGTCCCATCGGAGGGCCAGCAGGGGGATCCGGTCGCTGCCCGCAGTGTCGGCTAGCACCTGCTCTGTGGCACCCTTGACGGGGATCTTCTTCCCTCGCTTCACCTCGACCCACAGCATCGACCACTCGGCGCTCTCGATGTCGGCCACTTTGCCCGGCGCCGTGGCCTGGGCTGCGATCCCGTTGGAGTGCCAGGGTCCGCCGAGCTCGGCATCCACCGCCGCCGCGGCCTCTCGCTGACCCCGTAAACCCTTGTCTCGCTGGCTACGTCCCATCGACCTCCTCGACCTCGACCCGTAGCCACTCGATCGTAGGCACGTTGATCGGCGTCATGATCATGCCCAGCCGTCCATAGCGGCCCGCCTTCAGGACGCGCTTTTGCACCTCGCCGAAGATGCGCGATGTCCATGGCGGCTCGTCGAACCAGGCATCCTCGCTATAGACAGTCTCTGGCTCCTCGAAGCCCATCAGGCACGCTCCACGCGGATGGTTACCACCGCATCCTCGAGCACCGGCCAGCGGGCCATCAGGTCGCGGTAGCTGGGCCGGGCATCGAAGGTCGAGGCATGGTCTGGCATCCACTTGGCGGGCGCCGCTGTCTCCACGGATACGTGCCATGGGTGCTCTGAGCTGTCGTCGTAGCTCACCCACACATCGACCTCCACCGGCGCGGGCTCTGGCGGTGGCTCGGTCTTCCACTGGTCATAGCCCTTCATCGCGCCTCCGCAGCATAATCGGGCCTGTAGTTGTTGCAGCCACAACCGCTGCACAGATGCACGCCTTCACTCCGCACCCCGCACTGGTGGGACGTATTCCACGCCATCGCGGGACAGCCCCTCGATGATGTATCGCCGCACCTGGTCACTCAGCCGCCGATGCTGGCGCCGCGCGGTGATCGTCAGTAGGTCATGGAGCTCGCGTTGACACCATGCACCTATGACCACCTGTCCGTCCCTGGGGCGTGCCATCATGCCTCCTGTAGGGCCAGTGTAGGCCAATGCGGGCGCCAGGTCAAGGGCGCCAGCCAATGAAACGAGGGAGGACGCCCGTGTGCCCCTGCTGTGCACACGCTTTGCAGATGGCCCCCGTTGAAGACTCGTGACCCCTCTGGCAGTGCCATATCGCACGTGAGAGAGGCCCTTGACGCTTGCTTGACATATCTGCCCTACCTCGCTCAAAAGGTAGGGCAGCGACTATCGCCTTTATCCCTACCGTTTCAGTACCTGCCCTACCTGCCCTACCTATTTCCTATTGTAAGTACTAGGAGCTTTTACTACTTACTCTAATTCCTTTAGATAGGAAAAAAGGTAGGGCAGGTAGGGCACTCTGCCGGTACCTATGGTCTGCCCTTGCCTTTCGCTGCCCTACCTCGGGCCTTGAGGTAGGGCAGAGGTAGGGCAGGTAGGGCAGCATTACACACCCATCGGGGCAAAGCCCCAGGTGCGCTCGCCGCCGATCTGCCGGCGCTGCCTCTCCCAGCCATGGCCTCGCAGGACGTTGGCGATCCTCATTTCGTGCGCCTTGGTGGCCTTGCTGCTGTCCATATGGACGACCTCCCTCAGCACCTCCCGTGCCGTTATCCATACGAGCTTGTTGCGCTCGATGTACAACACGATGGTCTCCTCCCAGGGGTCGCGCATGCGATAGGCCTCCTGGAGCCTCTCCCGCTCCACCTCGAGGTCTTGTGAGAGGTACCAGGGCTTGCCCGCAAGGTACCTGGCATGGGCCTCGGCCCAGAGCTGATCTCTGATGGTGGCCACTCCCGCGATGTCGGCCTCGCCTACCTCGACCACCCAGAAGCGCCGGCTGCCGGTGTCGTCGCGGAGGAAGGTGGCATCATTGGTCGAGGCCGCAAACACCGTCTGTCTCGGTACATCGACGTGCACCCGCCCATAGGGCACCCTGTAGTGGTCGACCCGTGTGGTAAGAAAGGCTTTTGCAGCCGTGGCTTCGGAGCGGGCCAGCGCGTCTAGCTCGGCGAGCTCGTATATCCAGACCCCTGCGAGGGACCTGGGCGCGTCCTGGCTCCGGAAGTCGATCGAGGCATCGCAGAACCATGCCTCACTCGCCAGCGCCCGCAGCGAGGAGCTCTTGCCGCACCCTTGCGGGCCCTTCAATACAAGCACGCAGTCGACCTGGCAGCCGGGGGTGAGGATCCGGGCCACCGCCGACACCAGCCACTTCGCGGCGTATGCGTCATGGAGCGGCGAGGGCCTCACCCCGAGGTAGTCCGTCAGCCAGGTATCGATGCGCTCCACCCCATCCCACTGGAGCGAGCGGAGGTACCTCCTCACCGGGTGTATGTGGTGCTTCTGGGCCTGCTCGGTGATGACCTGTTGGGTGTGGTCGAGACTCGCATGTAGGCCATAGGTGTCGGCCAGCCAGTACTGAGCGCGCGTCAGGTGCACATCGGTGATGGGCTCGCCCGCCTCGAGGACCTTCTGTCGGAACTCGCACAGCTGGTACAGGCCGCTGCGCCGCGGGTCCTCCTCGATGCACGTGCGCACGTTCTTCAGCAGCCGGCGGGGCTCGCCGCTGTGGGGAATCGGGACACCGTCCTGGTCCTTCTTCGCCGGCCCACGCAGCAGCATGGACTCGACATCGTCATTCGGAGTCGTGGCGTCCGCCGCGTGCTCGTCCTCGAGGGTCTCGAGCTCACCGAGCAGCACATCCACATCGATGGCCTGCCCTGCCAGGTTGGCCTCGGCCTCGTAGTGCTCGTCCATCTTCGCGGGCACGAAGTAGGCCCGCGCAATGGTGCGGGCCTCGCTGACGCCCATGCGGCCTCTGCCACTCACCAGCACCCACTCGGCCACCCGTTCATACTCCACGGGCGTCAGGGGGCGGCTGAGGGCCAGGGCTACCCGTCCTCTGGGATGGGTGGCCGAGTGCTGGGATGTGGTGTGGGCCACATAGGAGACAGCGCCCCACCAGGTGCGCACCTGCTCGAGGCTCCACTCCGGATCGGCGTCATAGTCGAGCATGAGTGCGTGCATGCTGTGGCAGTGAGGCTCGCGCGTCTGCTTTCGCCCGTAGCGATCTACCCCATCCTTGCGCCTGCCGCGGTTGTCGTCCTCGAGCTCTGCGAAGCTCCATAGAGGAAGCGCCCTCTTGCGTGTTTCAAGGTCTTCGTCGTCTTCTTCGGTGCAGTCCAGGGGGCCGCGAACGGCACCATCCATCTCGTCCCAAGTCCACCAGTGAACCGTGCCCTGCATGGTGCCGGTGAGGGAGGCATAGATCACTACCCTGACCCTCTCACCCTCGCTGGAGTCGTCATAAGCAGTCGTGGGCAGGCCCGCGTCTGCCCATGCCTCCTGCACTCGCTGGCTCCACCAGACCCGCGGGCTGCGCCGGATGAGGCCAGCGGTATCGGTGGGGTACCAGGCGCGTGCTGCGTCGCCGCGCTCCATGGCAGAGCGCAGCGTGCGCCTGGCCTCCCTCCCGGGGAGCTCGGTGGCCGCAATAGCCTCGAGGAGCGTGGCCTCCACCACAGCCTCCTGAAGTGTACCGTCCCGCAGATAGTCGGCCATCCTCGCAGTGACCTTGAAGAGGGTATCGTTGCGACAGCCAGGGCCGGCCTCCCGGACGTGGCTGGCACCACGCCTGAGAGCCTCCTCGGCCCACTCAATGCGGCTCACCATGGAGCTACTCCACTAGTTGGCGGTGCTTCCCAAGAGGACAACAGGCATACTGCTGAAGGCTTCACTTTCAATCCATGCCGAAGGGCTGTCGGTGATCTCCATCACCGCATGGGCCACCGCTGCACATACCTCTGGGTCGGTCGCCAGCATTTTAGCCGTTTGCACCCTCGCTACGACGCCATGCTTCCAACTCACGTCGAGTTGATAGAAGCCGTCCTGGACATGCATCCTGCTTTGTATGTTGAGGTTATCGGGCGCGCTTGCGAGCAGTGCCGCAACTACATTCTCCGCGCCATGGAGGCGCTCGTCGAGGGAGCAGAGTAGCAGCATGATGGCAAAGTTTGCCAGCCTGTGCATACCCTCTCGGTACGGCTCCTCAACAGCAACTGAGAGGTACTGCTGAGTGTCTTGTATATGTGCTCCACATGTCCACATGGCGCCCCCTTTAGAACGGGATGTCCTCATCAGCCGGGTCGGCGGCCATCGGCATCGGGTGCCCGCCGTGCTCGGTGAGGTCGTACTCGTCAGCCTGGCCGGCTGCATCCATCAGCGCAGCGCCTGCCTGGCCCTTGGGACGGATGGAGTACCGGGTCTTCGGTCCGGTGCCGTTGCGCTTGATCTGGAGCTTCTCGCGGCATGGGTCGTACTCCTTCTTCTCCTTCTCAGCCTCCTCCTCGAGGTCAGCCAGCATGTCGCTGAGCTCGACGAAGGTGGGGCCGTTGCAGTCCCAGATCCGGGTCGTCTCCTCGTCGACATCGAAGACATTGAGGACGTAGATCTGCTGTGCACTCGGCGTGCCCGGATCGACGTCCTGGTAGCTGCCATCGGCGAAGATCCGCCACTTGCGCATTGGATCGCCTAGCACGAGGATGGTGCTGCTCGCGCCGTCCTCGAGCTTGAAGAAGAGGCCTCCTGCCCCGCCTGCTGCCTTCGCTGAGTCTCTATGCTTTGCCCATACGCTCATCTAGTCCTCCTCTGAGGATCTGGGAGATACTCGGATCTCCTGGTGAACAGCCATGGTATCCCATGGCCGATGTGATGCGATCAACGGTCATCCAACCGCCGACCCAATGCTTCAGCCCGCTCGGGGCTGCCTCCCGTGCCCTCGCCACTGCGGCGTCTGCATCGGGGGCATGCACGATAGCAGCGATGACGGCCTCGACCGTGGCGTCGTTGAACGGGTCTCGCTTCATCCGTCCTTCCTCTGGGTGTAGTCCACCGCCCGCAGTAGCTGGCGCTCGAGCACGTCGATCCGCTCCTCGAGTGCCAGCCGTGCTCGCCTCTCACGCTTTTGGGCACGTCGGGCGGCTCGTTCGACCTCCCGGAGCTCTGCCCACACAATGAGCACGCGATCAACCATCGTCGCCCTCCAGGTGCGCCAGCTTCGCCTCAGCCTCCGCCAGTGCCAGCACCAGGGCTAGCCTCTCGTTCTCCGCCCCGTGCGGCGCGGCCAGCGGGCCAGGGCGATAGTCCCGGGCCGTCTGCATCTGCATCGCAGCCCGCACCGCCATCGAGGCAAGGCGCAGGGTGCGGGCTGGGGTGCGGTTGCTCATCAGTCCATCCTGCGAGGCATGATGAGCGCCACCTTCTCGCCGTCCCTCAGCGCCCATACAGGCGCCTTCATCTCATCCACGCCGCGGGCCAGCTGCTCTGCCCGGGCGCGGGTGTCGGCCTCGATCAACACGCTGGCCTCCCAGCCGCAGTACTTCGTCACTCGGTACACTGCCATCATCGCCTCCATGGTTTCATGCCGGCTGACCGGCGATACGAGTACTCCCACCCAGGGTAGGGCCAGGCCTGCCAGCCCCAGGCGGGGTGCCATCGACGCCTCCCAGAGTGGCCATGCCCGTAGCGCGCGGAGTAGTCTCGAGAAGCCCAGTCACGGTGGACACCGAGGCTGAGCGGCCAGAGCTCCACCTCGGCAGCGGTGGAGCTCCCGAAGTGCCAGCTTTCGAGGATGGGCACCCCGCCTGGGTACAGGTCCTCGCAGCCCGCTGGAGTGGTCGCCATCAATCCTCAGCCAGCAGGCGGCGCAGCAAGCGACCACCACCCTGGGGGTAGATGTTCTTCCGGCCTCGGAGACGGAAGGACTTAACAGACAGCGTGTCACGATGGGCCACGTAGCACTCCCAGAAGAGGCGGATGGACTCGACTGCACCCATCTGCCGCAGCATCTGCCGAGAGCGGGCTACGCGCAACCACAGCGTATGCGCTGGCTCGCCTGGTTGCGGCCATGGCTCAGCCTTGAAGATGGCGTCACACCAGCAGCCCGCCTGCTTCGCGTCGTCTTGATGTGCCAGCCAGACGACCAATGCCACCGATGACACAGCCGTGCCGAGGGTGCACAGATCGCGGGCACCCTTGTTGACGGTGGCGGCGATGGCCTCGTCGACCCCTCCTAGCTCGTGCATGCGGCCGAGGATCCGCACAGCTTCATCCGGATCGGTGGTGATCCCCTTGCCTTGGTTCCGATTCCAGAGATCGGCCCAGCGGGCCATCCCTGCTTGGTTCATCCGATTCTTCGTGTACCCGGCACCATATACGGTGTCAGCAAGAGAACGAGGCTTGTTGCAGTCCATGCGCCCCACAGTGCGGCGGGCCACTTGGCGAGCCACGAGCATCCAGATAGAGCAGCTGGAGATGATGATCGCCCGCATGCGGTGCTGGCCATCGAGCAGGCTCCCGTCCTCGGCTATCACGATGGTCTGCCCGTTCGATTCCCAGCGCCCCTCTCGCATAGCCCGTGCAAGCTGCGTGACGTGCAGGGTCCGCAGTGGCCGAAAGTTGCGGTGGTCCTCGAGCAGCCTCTTGGCGACCTCAGGGGTGATCAGTTCCATTTCCGCAACCACGGGCGGCGCACTTATGACCTTGATGTCGATTGCATTACTCATACTCGCTCCCTCTCTCTGTTAGGCCGCTCGGCTATCCACTCGAGCGCCATGGTGATGTCTACCAGCTGGCCCCACACGGCGTGCGTGGCCTCTCCCGCGGTGCCCGCACTCGCTTGCGCCACCGTCGGGCCGTACTCGGTACCAGCATGGAGCGAGGCCCACCAGGCGCCTCGGTGGTCGCGCTGGCGCACGAGCCATAGCGGGGGCGAGATGTGGCCGACGCGGGTGGGCTTCATCGCCGCACCTGTGCCAGCAGTGCCAGCGCCATGGCGTGCCGCTCGGGGTCGATTTCAGCGCCGCGATACTGCCGGCCCTCGAGCAGGCAGGCGCGGGCGTAGGGGGCCATGCCTGCATAGAGGTCGAGGACGATGCCGCCGGGTGGGCAGAAGGCCCTGACGTGCTCCCTGGCCCACCCCAAGGGCTTCTCCGAGTGCGACATCGATAGGGCGCCGACGCCGTTATGGGTCTCGTGGCCTGCCCGGATCGTAGCGGATGGTTTCGGCTTGCCGATGGTGTAAAGTAACAACGGCTCCGTCTGCCCGCGCCAATGGTAGCCCGTCCCTAGCTTCACCAGCTTGTGCCAGCTCCCCCCGGACTTGTAGCCCCATGGGGCTACCGGGTGCTCCATCCACTGCCCCAGCATTGGCCATGTGCACCAGAGGGCTAGGTACGCGTCCTCGCCGACGATGTCCCCCACCTCCCGCACATGGGCCGCGATGGCCTCCTTGCTCAGCCCCTCGTAGTGGTCGCCCATGAATCCGTGTCCGGGCACCCCAGCGCTGTACATCCAAGGAGGGTCAGCCACCACCAGCACAGCCCGCTCACCCGTGGCCTGCATGTCGGCCAGCAGCTCCGCCACGTCGCAGCATCGGAGGTCGATGCCCGCCCCGAGCAGGGACGGCGGTTTGCGGGCGCCGAGGAGGGGGAGCTGCCTCATGACCCACTCCCCCGCGCGCCTGCCCCCACGGGGAGGCGGACCCCGAGCAGGCGCGAGGAGGGTGAGCAAAGGGAAACCCGCCCCTCCGGCGCGCCATGGTGACGAGCCTGGGAGAGAGGGTGGAGGGGCGAGTTAGGGGTCATGGTACTTCCGGGGCATGGAACACCAGCAGGCCGCGGCGGCGGTGGCGTGGTGATTGAGGTTGCCGGGTCCAGCCCGCGCGCCGGTAGCAGTAGCCTGGGTTCTTGGAGCGCACGGCGTTGACCTTGACCTCAGTGCGCATCGGCTCCGAGGGCAACTCACCGTAGCGGGACAGCCATACGGCGCGGGTCATCTCGACGGCATCGACGATGAGCACCGAGGAGAGGCCCGCCCCGAGGTTGCGGAACATGGTAAAGGCGAGCTCGCCGGTGGGCCCGCGCCGAGGCAGGCGAGCACGGACACACGCCCACACTGCCCGACCACAGGCCGACACTAGCACCACCTCCTGCCCTACGCCCGTGAATGTGCGCGAGCCAGGTGTGCGGCGGGAGTAGTGCGGGCCGACACCATCGTGCATGCCCAGTCCGTCGACCACAGCCAGCGCGCGCGGGTCGCTGCTGGAGGACAGCCGCCACACGCCCACACATGCCGGGTTACAGTCGATTTGTTTCCAATATCTCATCGTCGCGCCGCCTGGCACGACACGCACCCACCGCATGGGCGCGCCCCTTCAGCAGGCGCATAGCAGCTCCATGTATGCGATGCGGGCACCTTCGCAGCCGCAAGGATGGCGTGTATCTCAGCCTTGCGCGTGTAGATGAAGGGCGCCGTAACCAGTGGGCGTGTGCCGCCTCTGGCGCGATTGATGTGCGCCGTGAACTCGGGGCGGCAGTCGGCATAGTCCTCCCAGTCGTCGCGACAGGCGCCATACCAGACCTCGAGCGCGCCGAGCTCTGCTGCCACGCCTAACGCGAGGCTAATCAGCAACATGTTGCGGCCAGCCACCACTGAGGCGCCGTGGTCGCCACCCATCGCCGTGGCGCCTGCTGCGCCCACCGTGAAGGTGCGCAAGGGTACGCCCCAGGTCGATGCCCAGCGGGCAGCGAAGACAGCCTCGCAGCCCGCTGCGGGCTGTCCGTAGTCGACGAAGACACACGCCCTGAGTCGGGTGGCTGCCCGGATCCCGCATGCTACCGAGTCCTGCCCGCCGGACAGGAGAACTACAACGCCAGCCATCACATCTCCATCCGCATCTGAGTGTTGGCCGCCTTCACGCACGCTGTGAGCATCGGCACATTCGAGGCAAACCGACTGGCCGAGGAGCCGTCGAAGCTATCGCACCCGCTATGGGCGCACAGCCGGATCCGTCGACAGGTGTTGACGCGGAGCGCGTGCAGGTGCCATGGCCCGCTCCATGCACGGACCGCTAGCTGCTGCTCCTTCCACTCGGTGGAGCCCCCGATAGCGACGCCCACGCGACTGCCAAGGAGGTGCCGTATGTCGTCGATGACCATGCCGTCCTGCACTGCCACCAGCACCTTCTTGCACCGCTGCAAGCACCAAGGCATCCACTCCGCCATCATCTGGAGGGTGGCCTCCTTATCTCCTACCCGGTCGGGCACGACGACCCAGTCTGCGCCCACTCCGAGCCGATCGACAGCCACACGGAACGCCAGAGAATCGAACGGCTCGCCCTTCTGATGGGCCGTCCAGGCGCCATTATCAAGGGCATACGTGAAGCCCTCATGTCGGAGGACACCCCGCGCAGACACCAGCAGGCGCCAGCCAGCCTCGCGAAGGGCGGCGAGGTTGCGCTTGGTGCCGGTCCTGGATGCATATGGAGTCATCGTCGCGCCTGCTCTCGGGCAACCACCAGCTGCTGCGCCCACGCCAGCAGCGCTGCCCGCTCGTCATCGGTGAGCTCAAGGGCATCGACTGCCCGCAGCACCCATTTGACGGTGGGCGCCGTGCCGCTCTCATAGCTGCGGATGGTCTCGTAGGCGGCGCCTGTGGCCGCTGCGAGGGCGCCGCGGGTGAGGCCTCGGGACTCGCGGAGGATGGTCACCAGGTTCGTCATGACGACAGGCTAGCGGGTCGTGGCAGGCCATGCAAGAAAAACTTGCACGCGCTGCGAGGAGCGGGCTAGGGTCCATCCAGGGAGGCAGAATGATGACCATCGCCAAGACCATCGCCCACCTAGAGCCATGCAAGGAGGCCGTCGAATGGCTAGGCCGTCGCCGTAGCCCGCAGAAGGCCTGGGACGACTGCCAGCGAGGAGACTGGATGCTGTGGCTACTCCAGCGCAGTGGCCAGCTCAGCCATCGTCAGTGGGTAGAGATCGCCGTGGAGATGGCCCGTCCGGCGCTGGCGTATACGACGGATCAGCGAGCGCATGAGGCTATCGCTACGGTA
>PJEL010004932.1_pt1 | contig 10843 bp, 7 predicted proteins | sample 1853271 | NCBI WGS metagenome assembly PJEL01 (sample SAMN08108733, study PRJNA415343) | Invertebrate metagenome, whole genome shotgun sequencing project. | host: Globobulimina | place: Sweden: Gullmar Fjord | collected 2015-08 | reverse complement strand
CAGATTTTCTTTCTCAACTTCTGAAACTTGATCAAAAACAAAACAAGTATATATTGAACACCTCATACGCTCTGCAATCATCCTGAAATCAAGCCATTTTTTATGCCAGAAACAGAATTGTCCGAAACATTCACGCATAAATACTTGCGTGAAATAAAAAGGACGTGTACATTGCCTCCCATGAGCCGGAAGACTGCATGACTTATTGGAACCCGGATTCAAAGGGTTTGGTTTCCAAATAGTAGCTATTGAGGACAAGCACACGCCTCGGGCTTTATTGGCTTAATCCCAGTGTCACCAGAAGTAGTCGCAATGAGCATTAATGGCCAAATAAGAACCTACATGGATATAGTTAGGAGAAAAATGGCAATGAAATCATTGAAAAATAATAACAAATAGAACCGCATTTCAGACAGTCGCAGTTGTTGTGTGATGTTTTGACCACCTGAAAAAACTGAAAGCTCACAAACTAAAATAACAAGGATACAGACATGAAAACTACCGGCATGAAAAGACGACTTAATTGTTTGCCATCGATCATTGGCCTGATGGTAATAGGGTTTGTTGCAGGGTGTATTGAGCTGAGACCCAGGGACCAGCAACTTACAGAACACATATCTGCCACGATGCGCAGCAATGGCATTCAAGGCATGAGTATTGTTGTAGTTGATAAGGATAAGGTGCTTTACAGCAGAGATTTCGGTTATGCCGACAGGGCCAATAATGTTCCGGTAACCGAGGAAACCGTCTTCAGGATTGCGTCAGTTACAAAGCTGTTTGCCGCCACCGCGATTATGCAATTGGTTGAAGACGGCAAGATTGATTTGGACCAACCGCTGGTGAACTATCTACCCGAACATTTGATTAAGACACGGCCAGGTATCGACGCAACCCACGCTGATATCACCATTCGTCACATACTGACGCATCGCTCAGGTATTCCCGGAGACCTTGCCCCTAACTACCTTGATCCCAACCCGAACATTTCAGAATTTACCGCACTCCTGGCAGATGAATACATGGCACAAACACCTGAATCCTTTTGGGCCTATTCTAACAACGCTTTTATCACTTTGGCCGACGTTATCGAAACAGTGTCGGAAATGCCCTGGCAAACCTATATTCAAACTCAAATACTTGACCCTCTAGGCATGACAAGCACGAGTCCGGATCAACCTCTGCCCCCTGCAATGGCGGCACTGATGTCAAAAGACTATTGGAATGGCCAAGAATTCAATCAAAACGACCATGTGCGCATGGATCTTGTGTATACGGCTGGCGCAATGACCTCGACAACAACAGACATGGCCAAGTTCGCACAAATGGTATTAAACCGTGGCAGCCTGAATGGTAATACCATTCTGCAAAGCGCAACGCTTGATACCATGTTTACCCAGCAATACACTGACAATAATTTGGACAACAAATTTGGTCTTATCCAGGGTTTGGGCTGGTGGCTATATCCAAACTATACTGGTGGCCAGGTCGTTGCACACGGCGGCAACTGGCAAGGTCACAACGGCACGCTGTTTATTTCACCAAACCAGGAACTCGCGGTGTATATTGTAGCCAATTCCAACGAAGCCATGCTTCATGTGGACGCACTGGCCGATCGAGCCATGCGACTGGCGATGGATGAATATCGCGGCATCCCCTATTCGTTGTGGCAAGCATTAATTCCCGACACCACACCACCGCCAGGTTATATCGTACCTTGGAGTGAAGCTGAACTTACGTCACATGCCGGCATCTACACAGTTCCTGGACTACCGTTCGAAGTAAAGCGAATTGATGACACATTAAGCATGGACCTGCAGATGGATCCGTCCGTGCCGGAATTGACCTTACAATTGGTTAAAATGAATAACGGCACCATCCGCACTGCCCTTGACTTGTTGGGCACGCCTTTCGTCATGCCCGGTTTGGAAATCACCTTTGAAGTCATTGATGGCTATGATTTGATGACCCTGGGACAAGAACTCAGCTATATGAAAGTGGCTAATCTGCTTGAAAAATATGAGCCAGCAACGGTAACGGTTCCCCAGGCCTGGCTTGATAGATTGGGGGACTACACTGATCCCGATTCCATCGCCTATCCCGATTGGCAACTTGCTTACGAGGATGACATGCTATTGTTAAAACTCTTTGCTCAAGGACAGGTAGGCAAATATGTACTTATTCCCTACGATGACGACCGTGCTTATTTACACGGTGTAGGCCGAACCGCCGGTGAAACCGTATGGGTTGATAGTCTAGGCAAGCTGCATTTCTGGGGACTCATCCTCGAGTCGCCAGCGCCAGCGCCGTTGCTGGCAATGCAATTGAGCACTGCCTCTCAAGCTTCCGGTGAAGAAGCTATTGATGCCAGTGTGACTGATGGCGACCCAAGGTCATTAATGTTTCAACTGACCCTGGCACGCATTAAGGCAGTTGTCGACGCCCTTAGGAACTGATCCTTGCTTAACAATAGGCAGCCTTCGGGCTGCCTAACCCGCCCTTGCCTTCACCTTTTCCCATTCAATGTTCAATGTTGAGCGTTCGATGTTCGACGTTCATTTTCTCTTTGTCATTATCGCGGCGTCCGGAAAACACCTACTCACCTTCCCTCTCGGTTTCCTCCATCAGCCGCGCCATTCCCTCCACAGTGTCGAAGTACTCGTCGATAATATCGGAGAACACTTGGCGTGCCGGGCGCACCTGGTTCATGCTGCCGACTATCTGACCTGTAAGAGTAACAGTAAGCTTCTGCGCCTCTGGATCTCCAGCCAGCGCAGCTCTGCGAATACGCTGCTCCGCTTCAGAGGTTGCCAAAAATTGTAGTGGCATAGGTAATGGATCAGGGTTTTTCGGATCATCCCAAGCATCGGTCCAGTCGCTACGCAGCATGCGCGCCGGCTTGCCAGTGATGCTGCGTGAACGGACGGTATCTTTTGAGCTGGCCGCAAGTAGTCGTTCGGTAACAGAGGGTTCACTATCAGCCTCGCTCGTTGTAAGCCAGACTGAACCCATCCACACGCCCTGTGCACCCAATGCCATTGCTGCGGCCATCTGGCGACCGGTTCCGATGCCGCCTGCCGCTAGCACAGGCTTGGGCGCTACTGCATCAACCACTTCAGGCACAAGAACCATAGTCGAGATCTCTCCCGTATGACCACCAGCTTCATAACCGGCTGCCACGATAATATCAACACCCGCATCCTGCTTAAGAGCCTGATCCACACGACCTACTAGTGCTGCAACTTTTATTCCTTTGGCGTGAGCAGTCTCAATCACATCTGCTGGTGGTGGGCCCAAGGCGTTAGCGATAAGGCTGATGGGATGGTTCATTGCAATATTCACTAACTCACGACCCATCGTATCCGACCAGCTCAACAAACCTGCAGTACGCTCCAAATCACTCGGAAGCGGTGGTACGTTATATTGTTCTAATAAGCGTTCTAAAAACTGTTTATGTTCTTCAGGAACATACTTCTCTAGATCTACTTCCTCAAGGCCGCCTTCATCTTTTCCGACGTAGGAAGCTGGAATAACGACATCGACACCGTAAGGTTTTCCATCGACATTCTCATCGATCCACTTGAGTTCGCGCTCGAGTTCATCGGGGGTGAAGACCAGCGCGCCAAGCACGCCCATGCCTCCGGCTTTGCTAACAGCAGCTACCACGTCGCGGCAATGGCTGAAGGCGAAGATCGGATACTCGATTCCGAGGGATTCACAAATAGGGGTACGCATGTTATTTTCTCCGTAGGAAGTTATTCTTCTTCAGCCCATTCCTTAATGACTTTATCACTCATGTCTTTGAATTCCTTTTCCTCTGGAAGTGCTTGGTTCAGCCATTCCCGGTAGAAGCCGTCAATATCCGGAAGTATATCAAAAATAATCGGCCAGCCTATGGGTACCGTTTCCACTTTCAGCATGACGCCGCATTCCGGACAATAGAATTCCCTGATTTCGCACAGCTCCGGGTCTGGACTTTTAAAGCCCGGATAGACCTCTTGCATTTTTTGCGCATCATCCCTGACAAAAATGGCGGTATTCAGTTTCCAGTTTTTTCGCCAGTCCCCGAATTCACAACCACAATCGCATTTTACTACGCGCTCGCCATCGCTATCAACGATGTTCAGGTGGTCGCCAAGGGGCATGAGTATTTTTTCAGGCCATGAAACGCCATCCTGGAGAATCTCAAGATATTTAATAAAACGGTCATCATCCTTGGGACTGCTCATAATGGATTTTACTTTATTCCAGGGAAGATTGCCCTCGAACATGTCCTTTAAGTCTTCTTTCAAATATTCCATATCTGCATCTCTTTGTTTTATTCGCTGAAGCTCCTTTTGGGCTGAAGCTCTTTATATTATTGGCTGAAGCTCTCTAAAGGCTGAAGTCATCCGGCAGGGCCCAGAATTCTCTGATTTCTTTTGTAAAGGGTTCACTTATCCGTGCACTGCTCTGGTACATTTCAAGCACTTTGTCATCCATATCCTTTGCCATAAATGTTTTGCGGGCCTTCTTCCACCAGTCTTTTACAGGTACGGCTCTTTTTAAGCGCTGTTTGCGCTTGTCCATGCGCATTTTATTTGATTCATCCGCGTCAATATTCCACTCTTTAGCGGTTTCATCGTAAACAGCGGCAACGCAGTAAAGGTTTTCCGCCTGCCATTGTGTACAAAGCCCGTTATCCATATCGGACTTGATGCTGGCAAGATCCCTTTCAATGGGATCACCCAGACCACCACCGGCACCTGAACAGGTGAGCAGATAGTCGCCTTCAATGACTTCCATGGGTTCAGGAATAAGGCCGTGGTCTACAATGGTGCCGCCCATTGCTTCAACACGTTCTTTTAAATCGCCGATATCGCCGAGTTCATGAAGTAGTGGTTTTTTTTCCTTAATCATTTCCTGTATGTTATCAAAGCGGACATGGATGGTGTTGCGTCTGCCTCCGCAATAACCGCCAAACATGCCGAGGTTGGGGATAATGCCGTCTGATGACGTTCCCAGCGCCGCCATGGCAATTAACTTCTTGGTATTGTGTATCATCGCATTACAGGGTATGGCAAGTCCTGAGCGGAATTTGCCATAGCCCACAGAATAGGGATCAAATCTGCGCGCCATTTCCATATGCGGTACAAAAAGTTCCCATACTTCAACGTTGCCCAGGTCCACTTCCGGCGTGGGTAACCAACCACCGCAGTCGACACCGTCAATGACGCCGCAGGCCCCTGGGCCAAAATTACCCGTGCCGGCAGCCATAAGTGGTCTTTTGTTTCCAAGCTGATCGTAGCCTGCCATTTGCCACCCGGCAGATGAGCGGTAATTAAAGGTTTCTTCCTGATATCCGCGAATATAGTAGGCGCATCCCAGCATACCGGTCCACATACCAAACATATCAAGTATGGGCGCCCAGGGTGTGGATGTGGCCAGTTTCTTAATCTGGCTCGGGTTCAGCAGGGAGTCAACTGTGGGTTCTTTTGCCTGAATGGGCAGTAGCGAGCCAAGATTAGCGCGCCCGTCAAAGGAAAGCGTCTGCACCGTTGCAATGGAGATACCGCCGTTAATGATCATCGGTGTTGCGTTAAAAGGGTGCCATCCCCATTCCCCGGTGCCTTCAAAATCAAGGCTAATGCATCCATCAAGCGAAATATCCATCTGGATGGGTACTGCCCGAATGGTGTCCACTTTGGCTGGAGTCCATGCCACGGGTTGTTTAGCCATGGGAAATTCAGCAGGGACCATGTTGCGGTAACGGCCAGGGATCATTCGTTGTTTAATCCGGGCAATCTGATTGCGCCGTTCTTCCTCAATAAGCTCTTTTGTTCCAGTCTTGAAATAATCAAGGCCGAATTCCTCGATGAGCTTTTTCATCGCTTCCCTGACTTTGATGTTTGCGGCAATGGCCCCTTTTCTGTCGAGCAGAAAAATGTCGTGCATATCCAGACTGTTTTCTATCTTGAGTTCAAAATCCAGGTTGAGTTTATCCTTCGAGCCAATGCGTTCGCAGCAGAATTTTAAACCGTCTGTGCCGCGCTCCACATTGGCTGTGGGCATGCATCCCGGACTGACTGCACCGATGTCCATTTCCATGATCACCGTGCATACCCAGGCAACCAGTTCTCCTTTATGAAAAATCGGCAGAATGTCATACACATCCGCTGCATGCATGTTGGCAATAACGGGGTCGTTTGAGATAAAAAAATCACCGTCGTTAATGCCCATTAACGCTTCGTAGTTCTTATTGATCATCCATTTAATATTGTCGCCCATCAGCTTGATGTGAACCAGGATGCCGGTGGATTGTGCAATACTATCGCCGTCGGGCGTATAAAGACCAAGACACAGTTCGGCAACTTCCCTGACAAAAGGCGAGCCTGATACCATTCGGCAAACTTCCCGCCCGGCGATGAGCGATGACAGCATGCGCGAATGAAACAGTTCGGCCTTGATCGGGTCTTCACTTAATACATGCGGGTCTGTAATGCCGGCGTAACATCCGGTTTCCCTGAAAAGCTGATCATGACTATCCATCATCTGTTTCAGGGTGTTTCCGTTTTCTCCAATTCCATTTTTTTCTGATCTATCTTCTTTTGACACAGAAACCTCCTATCTCGGATTAACCGAAAATACGAAAATCACAAAAACTTATAAAAAATTGCTAAGAATATTTCTGACATTTCCCAGCTCACTCAACATCCATCAGCCATATCATCGACCATTCATCCATACTCACCTTCTTACCGGGCGGCAGTACCAGTGTCGTTGCAGGCGCCTCAATAATGGCAATGCCCTCAATTTCGTTTCCGGGTCTGATCTGGTCCATGTCGATGATCGGGGTCTGGTGCCATTTGCCGTTCATGTAGACCTCTCTTTCACCCTTTTTGGCTTGTGGCACAAGCGCTTTGCCTTCCATCGGCCGTTTGACAAGATTGGGTTTGACTTTGGGGACAGAAGCGGTGATTCCCAGCTCCATGATTTGATAACCGGCCTGGGGATGCTTGGCAACACCTGCGTAGACCTGTTCATAGAGATCTTCAAAGGCCTGGATGAGGGTGTCCATGTCTTGCGCAGTGTTGATTCTAGAAACAGGCGAAGAGACTTCCAGATCATCCATTTGGCAACCGTAGCGTACATAGGCAATTTGTTGAATGACAGCCTCTTCCCAGGGTAGTCCTTCGGATTCAAATTCTTTTCGTGCAATCTCCTCCAGTTCTTCCCAGCCCGTGTTTAACATCATCTGACCCATCATCAGCTTGAGATCATCATCGACGCCGGCTTCAAGAATTAAGCCCGTTGATTTTTGATAGCGGTGGCTGATGTCAACAGCAGCACATCCAAATGAAGAAAAAGCAGCCGCCCAGGGCATGGTCGCCACACCCTTAAACGGCAGCCCTTCACTGTAACCGGCAAGATGCATGGGGCCGGCACCGCCGTAACATAAAAGCGTATAATCAGCCGGTGAGAAACCGCGTACCGCAAGCACTGTCCTTATATGTTCTTTCATTTGGCTGTTTATCAGTGTGTAAACACCTTCGGCAAAATAATACGGATCAACGCCTAAAACATCAGAGCACTGCGCTTTGATGGCTCTCAAGGCTTTTTCCTTGTGCAGTTTTACCTTGCCGCCCAGGTAGTTGTTTTCGTTTAATATACCCATGATCAGGCAGCAGTCCATGACGGTGGGGGTTTCATTGCCCATGTCATAGGAGACGGGGCCGGGGTCGGAGCCGGCACTGTCAGGTCCGAGGTTGATTCGCTTTGTTATCGGGTCGATGGTGACAAACATGCCGCATCCTGAGCCGACCGTGTCCATAAGCAGGGTAGGGATGTTGTATATCCGGTTGTTGATCACAACCTCGCGGACCATAACCGGTTCGCTGCCCATAAGCAGCCCGACGTCAAAGCTGGTGCCACCCATGTCCGAACAGACCCAGTTGCCGATGCCCAGTTTTTCCTCGAGATATCTGGCACCGAGAAGGCCGCCGATGGGGCCTGAGAAACATCCTTCATGAATTCGCGGATAACGGATATCAGTAAGACCGCCATGGGAGAGAACAATCTGCAGTGGGTATTTGTAACCCTTGTCTTGTAATCTTTTTTCAATGCCAAAGAGTTGTTCACGCCCCGGTTCTGCGGCAAAAGCATGCAGGACGAGGGTGTTCAGCCGACCCTGTTCTCTGGTGATCGGGCAAAGCTGGTGAGAGAGATAGACAGGCACGCTTCTACCGTGTTTTTCCATGACTTCTTCGGCAATTTCCGCAACTCTGAGTTCATGGACAGGGTTCATATACGAATAAATCAGGCTGACTGCAATGGCATCCACACCTTCATCAAGAAGCTCCTTAACGCTTTGTACGACCTCATGTTCATACAGGGGAATCGCCTCCATAGTGAACATGTCAATTCTGCCGCTTACGCCTTTGACGAGTCTGCGCGGTATTAGGGGGCGGTTGTGTTTGTGGGTGACATGGTGCAAGAGGTCCTGGTGTGAATACCCCGCCCAGGTTTGCTTGCTTCTCTCATGCAGAAACACATCTTCTCCGCCGCGATCCACAATAGCACCCACTTTTCTGCCGCTTCCGGTTAACAGCGCATTCATCATAGACGTGCCGCTATAAACAATTGCTTCAACATCCGGCAGGATTTTTTGCGCACTATTTCTGAAATCAATATCCCAGTAATCAAAAGCATCTTCCAGCGCTTCCCAAATGCCTTCTGACTGATTCTTTGGCGTGGTTGCTGCCTTGCCGATACTGAAGTTCCCCTGCGTATCGACAACAATCATGTCAGTCATGGTGCCACCCGCATCGCTGGCGATGATCTGTACTCGAGTGTCATTCTTCATGTGTGATCCTCCATCATTAAATGTCTTGATAATCAGGATAATCGGATTCGGCTGTTTTTCCGATAATAGTTCCGATAAGCGTTCCGATAATAGTTCCGACCAGTGCTATGCTCAGCTGCACAGCTTCGGTCATATCAAGGTTCCTTTTTAACGGGAAATACTGATTGCAAAGGTAATGGCTAGTAAATTATCAGCTTACCGGAGAGGGCACTTCCTTTGCTAATCCACGTCTTTGTTTTTTATCGCGTCTCCAATTTTTTCACTTCGGTCCCGGGTTAAGCGTATTTCGGCCCTGACTGATCTGCAAACCTAAAAGCAGATAATTGCGTAATTCCACCGGGTCAACTATTTCATCATAAGCCATCGTATCGCTCGCTCCCCAGCTGGCTCGCGACTGCATTTCGCGCATCTGTTTCTTTGTTTCCTCGTCCATATTTGCTGCCTGGGCACCACCATCTGCGGGCAAGCCACCGAGAGTAATCCCCGGCAATGCATAGCTGATGGTTTGTCGATCGTAAGGGTTCATGGCCATCAAAGAACTGCCAAAGCCAAAGGCTTTACGCAGCGTCACGTGAATCTTCGGCGAGCGCAGTCGCGATTGCGCCTTATACATGTTTGCAGCGGCCAAGAGCACACCATCACGTTCGGAGACCGTACCCGGCAGCACGCCCGGATTGTCTACGAAAAAGATCATTGGAAAATGAAAATTATCCACTGCCTCGAAAAACCGCGTTGCCTTCCTGGCCGCGGCTTGATCGATGGTACCCGCCTTCACATTAGGCTGATTGGCAACAAAGGCGACCGGTGCGCCACCCAAGCGAGCCAAACCAACCACAATATTATTCGCATAGTCGGGCTGAACTTCGAGAAATTTCCCGGCATCGACAAGTAACCGAATGACGTTACGTATTTCGTAGGGTACATTGGCGCTTCTTGGCATAACCTTATAAATGTCCGGCACCAGACGTGGACCACTGTCCTCAGCCTCGCTATTCCCCTCGGCACTGTTATCGAGATGGGTGGCAAGAGGGGGGCGCTGCCAAGCGTTGAGAGGGTGATAACCTAAGAAGTCGCGAGCCAGCTCAAAGGCGTCTGCTTCTGTATCTACGCGATTATGAGCGACACCACTGTGTTGGGTATGCATCCGCGCGCCACCGAGCGCTTCTACATCGGCGCGTTCGCCCAAGGATTGCAAAACCAGCGGTGGGCCTGCTGAAAACAAGGCCGAACCCTCGACCATGACAATAAGATCGGCAAACATCCCACTAAGAGCGCTGTGCCCCGCCGAGGGCCCCAAGATAATCGCCACTACCGGTACCTGCCCCGCCAACTGGGCCAGGATCTGTAAATCATTGGGTGCATAGGGGTGTCGTTGCAATGCATTTGACATCCGTTCACCTGCGCCTTCGAGCATCAGCACCATGGGAATCCTTTCCTGCAGTGCTACGCTCGCCAAGCGCAGCCGTTTGGCATGGGCTCCGTGACCAATTGAAGCACCCTTAGCGGTAAAATCCTCTGATGCAACTGCCACCGGCTTGCCATTGATGGTGCCGAATCCCGTCACAATGCCATCCGCTGGTACGACCGGTAAACCATCCCAACTCAAGCCGCCGACCAGTGTACCGATCTCCTTGAAACTGCCAGGATCACAGAGTTTTTCAATACGTTGACGCGCATCATTACGCTGACCACCAGCGCGATGCTTGGCAAGCTTCTCCTCTCCTCCCATGGCCCGCGCATCGGCCATGCGTTGGCGGTATTCCTCGATAATATCTTGCCATTCTTCAGGTATCATTCTTTGAGCACCTTCAATCTGTTGTATAGCGCAATAGCATAAGTGCGCCAGGGGAATTTTGAAATGTTATTTTCTTCAATAAACTTGATATTTTGCGACGCGCTAATCAAGGTTTTTGGCGCAAGTGCCGTGCGGCCGGACAGCACGATTTGCACAGTCCTGAGCTGTGCTTTGATGTGCCCTTTAGTTAGAGCGATAGGGTAGCACAT
>PJEL010004931.1_pt1 | contig 10845 bp, 7 predicted proteins | sample 1853271 | NCBI WGS metagenome assembly PJEL01 (sample SAMN08108733, study PRJNA415343) | Invertebrate metagenome, whole genome shotgun sequencing project. | host: Globobulimina | place: Sweden: Gullmar Fjord | collected 2015-08 | reverse complement strand
AATGGAATACACTTCCTGACCGGTTGAACATGCAGAGCTCCAAATATTGAGGTTACCACGTCCTTGTCCATGGCTGACCTCCCACTCAGGCAGTAATTTTTCCTTTAATAACTTATAGGGCTTTTGATCACGAAAAAAGGACGTTTCGTTGGTAGTCATGAGATCAACGATACGGTTGACCAATTCCGGGGAGCCCTTTGCTTTAGTGATCAGATCCCCAAATGAAGAAAGGGAATATTCTTCAATGAGTATTTGAAGTCTGTTTTCTACAAGATAGGCTTTATTTTTGTTCAGAACTATACCACACTTTTTATGGATTATAACAGCCAACTCCATAAGTTCTTTTATGTTTATTTTCATTTCCCGACCCGCCGTACAATCTCAATGGCGATCTGGTTAAGGGGTGTAATATAGTCAACAACACCAGCATTGATAGCTTCAGCCGCCATACCAAAAACGACACAACTTTTCTTGTCCTGGGCAATAACCTGGGAGCCCGCCCGCTTCATCGACTGCAAACCAAGAACACCGTCGGAACCCATACCGGTCATAATGACGCCAAGGGCACGGTTTCCATACACCTTGGATATAGATCGAAACAAATAATCTGCCGAAGGCTGACAGTGATTCTCCGGGGGATCGTCATTAATTTCCAGTATGTATTTTCCAGGAACCTGTACAACTTTCATCTGCTTACCGCCCGGGGCAAGAAAAATTGTTCCACGCTTTAGCTCCATACTATCTTCAGCCTCTATTACTTTTAATGCACTTTTTTGGTCAAGTGATTCTGCCAGTGCTGCAGTAAATTCTGACGGCATGTGCTGAACAATGACAACGGGAATACGCAAATCTTCGGGAAGATAAGGAATAACCTCTGCCAATGCTTTGGGGCCACCGGTTGAAATACCGATAGCGACTATTTGGATCCGAGCACCCCTTACCTTGGAGGACACTTTTATTGGTTCAGCATCGCTAACGGTAATTTTTGATATAGACGGGCTTTCACTGTCAGCATCTTGTGAAGGCTGTATCTGGTCTGTGATCTCTTTTATGATAGGGGTTAACTGGTCGATAAGAATATCTCTGCTTTCTTGTATACTTTCAGTCTCGAACTTGGTGATAAAGGTCAAAGCACCAAGTTCAAGAGCTTTTAATGTTATGACGGCACCTTTTTTTGTATGGGTCGAAACCATAACTACCTTCAAGTCGGGGTGATTTACCCTGACATGTTCTAAAACCTCAAGGCCGTTCATTACCGGCATGTCAAAGTCCAGGGTAAGTAAGTCGGGTTTCAGCTGAGGGATTTTTGCTAATGCCACATTGCCATCTGTTGCAGTCCCAACAACTTCAATACCTGGGATTTTGGAAAGCACACCTGACAAAATTTTCCTGTACAAGGCTGAATCATCAACGACCATGACTCGTAATAAGCGTTTGGGCATCAGTGTTTTTCTCCAGTAGAATCATAAAAATCATTTGAAATAGTCTCATCTATTTCAAGTGGTTTACTTTGGTGCGACAATAATAATAGCTGTTCACTAGTCTTTATGGATAAATGCATATGAATTGATACTAACTATCGACCCATACTGTTTAGATCATTTCATAGCCTGAATTTTGAAATCTCTGTTTGCAGTTTGGCTGCCAGAGTGGCAAGGTCTGACGCGGCGCTTTGTATACCATTAACTCCTCGAGCCGTATCATTAGCAACATTGCTCACACCGTGGATGTTACTCGAAATATTCTCGACTCCGATAACTACCTCTTTAACACTGCCCAGGATCTCAACCTCAATGTTCTTTGCAAGTTCCTGCATTGTTTGAGTTGTTTTTTTAGCTCCTGTGGCACTATCAGCCATGGTGTCTGCAACATCGTTGGTTGTTGCAGTTTGCTCTTCAACGGCAGCTGCAATTGTTGCGGTTATCTCATTTACTTTTTGATTAAAGTTTGCAGTTTTATTGATATTCTGGACAACGTCCTGGGTCTGGTGCTGTACATTTTTGATTTGAATTGCGATCTGCATTGTTGCTTCAGCAGTTTGCTTGGCAAGGTCTTTTACTTCATTGGCAACTACGCCAAAGCCCTTTCCTGCATCCCCTGCCCGCGCCGCCTCAATTGTTGCGTTTAAAGCGAGCAGTTTTGTCTGCTCACTAATTTCATTGATTATATCAATGACTTTGCTGATGTCTTCCGCCGATTTAGTCAACTGGTTTATTTTCTCGGTAGATTCGCTGCTGGCATGGCTCGATTTTTGTGCTTGCTGTGATGCCATTACACAATTTGTAGCTACTTCCTGTATCGAAGCCGACATCTCTGAAATTGCAGTCGCAACGCTATTTATATTATCAGAAATCTCTTCAGAATTATCTGACATATCAGCGGCACTTGCTGACATGTTATTCGCAGTGCCAGACACAGTTTGCATGTTCGAGGTTATTTCTTCAGTTGCTGCCGCTACCGTTGCAGACTGGCACCTTAGGCCTTCAGAACCTTTTGCCATTTCTGAAGATGTTGCAGATAGTTTCCTGGATGATGCAGCAACCTGAGAGCTATTTTCACTAATCGCTGTAATCATGCTGCGAAGCTGCGAAACCATGCCATTAAGCGCAACAGCTAATTGACCTATTTCATCTTTTTGGTCTATGTCGAGTTTCGAAGACAGATCACCGTCGGCGATTTTCGCTGCAAACTGGACAGCCTGGTTAAGCGGCAGGACAATTTGCCGTGTAATAATGAAGCTGACAATTACAAAAATCACAATAACTGCAATGGTTAATAGCGTAGTTAAAATTCGTGCTGTGGTATTGAACGAATTTGCTTTGGCGTTGGCCAAACTGGCAATTTTCTGTGCTAATATTTGTGCAGATTCATTGCTTGCATCTAATTGTTGTTCAAGGATTTTGTTTTCTTTCCACTGGGTGAATGCCCTATTTTCAAATTCTAAAATAGTCGCAAAGGAGTTTTTAATTTTTCTCAATATCAAAACATAATTTTTATCAGATATCGATGCCAATACTGAATCAATATTGCCGTACAATATACCGAGTTTTTTTATCAGAGTATCCCGATTGGTCGTAAACATCTCTTGATCATGGTTTAAAAATAGATTCTGGAAGTTTATCAGCCTGTAATTTCCTATGGGAATTATGTCTTTAAGAATAGTTTGAAAAGTCACTTTACTAGCTGATATATTATCGCCGGCCATGAGAAGCTCAAATTCTTCTGCAGCAATAGCATCTTTTGTTTTCTGTAATAGTTTTGAAATTTTTTCCGTTTCAGAAGTAAGACTTTGCTTGATTTGTACCAATGACGCAACATTTCTTCTAATCAACGCAAAGGATCCTGCAAGTGATTCCTCGCTATTCATCACAGATTTTAGTGTCGACATAGTCTCACTGTCAGAGCTTGTTTCTGTCATAGCACTAAATATACCGGCTGTTTTATTGCGTATTGATTTAAATCTCTTTTCGGAAAAATCTTTTGGAGAGTATAAATATCTTGAAACGACATCTGCCTCTTTCTGGATTAAATTAATAATGAGCAGGCAATCTCGTTCCAGTTGATTTGCTTCTGCCTTATGTGTATCAAAATAATAATTGATAGTCGCAACTGAGCAAAAACCTATTATGGAAATAAGAACAAGAGAAACAATTTTACCTTGGACTGATTTGATGTTAAATTCTTTCATGAGAATCTCCGACACAACAAAAAGTTCCAGATTGTTTGCCTGAAAATAGAATTATTAAACATACGTCGTTTTAGATCAGGGTCACAATAATAAATAATTATAGGAATCGTTTTGATTTATTCGTAGTACCCCGCTCCAAAAACAAGATTTGCGCCGGGAACCTTTTCAATATATGAATGTTTTGAGCTTGGGGCTTTTTCGCCTGGTTTTGGCCAAACGTAGTGAACCCAGCCTTTACCGGAGGCGGATGTGCCAATTTTGGCAAATTCTGCAAAAAGCATAACTCCATTTTTATCCTTTACATGGAGCAGATTTTTGCCTATCAGGTTAGGTTTTATCGGGTGCGATACCGTTTCCGCATTATCAGCTTTTAATGCAAATACATATGAATCTTTCCATACAAATTTACCGTTTTTGTTGCTAATTTCTTTTAAGGTGGCCTCAACCCCACTCTCTTTAGCCATTTGAAGTGCCTTTTTTACTTTTATTTCAACTTCTTCCTTAGTAGCACCATTGCCATCGGCAAAGCTGACCGTTGAGAATGAAACAATTAGCAGTACTGCAAGCAAAGCAATAGTAAGTTGTGATATTTTTTTCATGAATAATACCGTCCTTTTATTATTAAACAAATTGAATATCGTTAAGGGCTCGTACAAAAAACAAATTTACAGAAAATGAAAAGTTATTGTTGCAAAAGTCCTTAATATAGTCCCCCTATTTTTTAAGCAACTCATTCAGGTCAAGAACAACCACCAGATCTTTTTCCATACGATAGACGCCACTGAAAAATTCGCCGCTTATCCCGTCAACATTTGACGGCGGGACAGAAATGTCTAAATGGTTTGCAATGACAACATCGTAAATACTATCAACAAGCAATGCCACTATCTCATCTTCATAGCGGACAACCACAACCTGAAGATCATCATGGGGTTCACTGGGGGCCATGTCAAATTTCCGGTGCAGGTCAATTACTGTGACAATTTCACCACGAAGGTTTATAACACCCCGAACATAATCCGGGGCTCTATAAACGGGTGTAATTTCAAATTTATGGTTAATTTCCTGCACATGGAGAGTGTCAAGTCCGCAGAACATATCTCCGGTTTTAAAAATGGCCAGTTCCCTATCCTGGTTTTCGTTAATTATATTCATAATGGCTTTATCTCTGTTGAAATATTTTGTTTTAGACCCTGTTTTATTTATTTGCCTTTATCTGTAATCTTAAATATTAAGTTATTAAGGCCTTCGCCTTATGTAAGATACTTTGCGACGCAAGCAATTACTTTTTCGCGGTCCAGTTTTATCAGGTATTCATTAATGCCGACATCTCTACCTTTTTTTTCCGCTGCATCTCCGGCCAGACTTGTAACTGCGATAACGGGTAGATCCTTGAATCGCTCATCCTCACGAATCTTTTTGGTCATCTCAAGTCCATTCATATTGGGCATATCAATATCGGTGAGCACGATATCAACTTTTTCCCTGTTCAATACATCCAGCCCTTCAAGACCATCAGTCGCTGTTAACGGGTTGTGACCGACTTCGGAAAGAAATGATGTAAGTTGATTGAGGAAGAATGGGGAATCTTCAACCACCAAAATACTTGCAGGACTGGCATCTTTTATTTCAGACTTTAATGCTTCCGTCCACTTCGGTTTAAGAGTGTCGATGACCCCATAGAGATCAAGCAATAGGGTTATTTCGTCGTTGATAATTGTTGAACCCATAATACCCGGCTGGTTGTGGGTCATGTCATCGATAATATAAGTCCCTCTGATGATATCGATGATCTCCGACATAATAATTCCAACTTCCTTGCCGCTTATGGAGAAGACAATAATATAGCAGGTTGGGTTGTCCGTATTTGGTGAGCCGACGTCAGCAACCTCATCGACACTGAACAGAGGGAGTGGGGTGCCGCGGTACTGAATATTTTTCCGACCTCCGGTAATTTTGATATCTTTTACACTGCACAATTCTATTCTTGAGATCAGGTCGAGTGGAATTGCTATCTGTTCGCTTGGTGCATTACGGACGATCAGCAATGATTGTTCGTCTTTTATTATTTTGCTCTCAGCTTTCTGCAGGGCTTGTTCCTGAACAGAGTTTGAAACTGTTCGCAGGTTCATGATATTGCTGATACCGACTATATCTAAAATAAGCGCCACCTTGCCGTCACCCTGAACAGAAGCGCCCGCATAGCACTCACAGTCACGTAAATGGGTTCCGAGTGGTTTGACCACTATCTCTTCAGAGTCGAGCAGTTGATCGACAATTAAACCATAATGATAGTCTCCGGCGGAGACCACCAGAATGTTATAAGCACTTGTTGGGCTGAGCCTCCTGTCGTCAGGGAGGTTACGTTTATCCTCATCAGAGGCGAAGGTTTCCGTATCAACCTGCAGGGGAATTTTGCCAGTTTGTTCCTGACGGCGATCTTCTATGTTGGTCCGTTTGTCCGGAATTTGCTTCCCTGTGCCTTCAGAGTAATAATATCGTTCTTCAATACCAAGAGCATCGGTAAGTTTGATCAGTGGCAGAAGTTCACCTCTGAGGCGCATAACTAAAGCAGAACCGATTTTTTCGATCCTTTCCTTGACCTTTGCTGCAGGTATTCGTACCAGTTCCATCATATTAACTTGAGGAATAGCATACCGCTCTTCATGCACTGTGACAATTAAACTTGGTATAATTGCAAGGGTCAAAGGCAGTTTAATAGTTATCAGAGATCCTTTGCCCGGTGTGGTGTCAATATCGACAGTCCCACCAACTTTGGATATATTTGTATGAACAACATCCATCCCGACTCCCCGGCCGGAAACATCACTGATTTCTTTTGCTGTTGACATACCGGGCAGGAAGATGAGGTTCGCAATTTCTTTCTCGCTTAATTCCTCAAGGGAAGAGGCATTACGAAGTCCCATTTCCAAAACCTTTTCCCTGATCCTTTCAATATTTATTCCGGCGCCGTCATCTTCAATGGCAATCATAACCTGGCCACCTTCATGATAGGCAGTTATTCGCAGTACTCCTGTTTCACATTTATTGGCTGCAATACGCTCTTCAGGAATTTCAATTCCATGGTCAACAGAGTTCCTGACCAAATGGGTCAAAGGGTCACCAATAGATTCAATAATGGTTTTGTCTAGCTCAACCTCTTCCCCCTCGATAATGAGATCTATTTTTTTACCAAGGGTTTTGGAAAGATCACGAACAATGCGCTTAAATTTGTTAAAGACATTGCCTACAGGCTGCATGCGAGTACTCATTATTGCTTCCTGAAGCTCGGAGGTAACCAGGTTGAGACGTTGAGAAATGTTGTCGATGCCAACGACTTTTCGGGACGATACTGCCTGGACAAGCTGGTTTCTTGTCAAAACAAGTTCACCAGCCAGGGTCATTAGGTTGTCCAGCAGTCTGACATTGACCCGCAGGTTGTCTGGTTTTTGTTCAGCTTTAGCCAGGGACTTTTTAAGAGGGGCCGAATTCGTTTTCTCCATTGTTTTTTGAGCGGCTGTTGCCGTGGAGACGGATGGAGTTGAAATAGGCCCGGTCTCAGCTGCTTGCTCTTGTCGGGGTACGGCTGCCGGAGGCAAAGCATCCTGCCCAATGTCTTCAGGGGTGATCTGCTGAATCTGCTCAGGATCAACATTAATAAAACTTGCCAGCAGGTCCTTTGTCAGGATTGTAGCAACGATAAAGATGAGCAGGTTATCATCGTTTTTAATGGTTTTAGCTGAAGATTTATCGTCATTGTCAATATTTGCGGCTATAATATCACCGGTATCTTTAAGTTCTTCTAAAATTTTTGCATAGGTTTTTCCCTTAGCTTTAATATCGCTATCCAGTTTATATTGTACAATATAGAGATAACTTCCCCGTATAAGGAAATCGTCAATCACTGATTGTTCTATCTGAAGCAAAGGCCCTTCCGTCGACGAGGATGTTGAAACATCGATAATTTGGGGAGCTGGTTTCTCATCAGTAGAAACCTCTGGTGAGTGAGGGGCAGGCGATGATTTGTCTTCCCTGGTGTTATCCTCCGGTGGTGCCTCTCCAGTAAAAATAGCATTTAAGGCGACAACTTCGTTGGAAATATCTACATCATTGGAATTTTCAAGGTCGTTGAGTAAGGCTGATAAGGTATCCATGGCATTAAGCAATGTTGATATAATACCTGGGGTAGGGATAAGCTCCTTATCACGAATTTTTCCCATTACATTCTCACTGTTATGGGCAAGTTCTTCGAGAGTCTTCATACCGAGAAAACCAGCTCCTCCCTTGATGGTATGTACGGCCCTGAATACCTTGTTAACAAGAGCTTCGTTGAAGTTTTCTCCAGCTTCCTCTATGTTAAGCAAGTCATCTTCAATGCCGTCAAGATGGTCCAGCGACTCTTCGATAAAAGCATTGAGAATTTCTTTATCTTCAATAATCGACATGATGTTCCTCTTTTACCTAACTCGGTCTTATCTGGGATAAGAATTTTTCAACCTCATTCTGCAAAACACCAGCCTGTTTTGACAATTCGTCAGCATTCGTAAGCACTCTACTTGCAGCCTGGCCGGTTTCGTCTGCGGCATTAGTAACAATAGAAACGCTCTCTGTTACCTCTTGAGTACCTGATGCTGCCTGGTTCGTGCTTTCAGCAATGTCACTGGTTACAGAAGATTGCTCCTCTACGGCGGCGGCAATTGTTGTTGAAATTTCGTCAATATTATTAATTGTCTCGGTTATACCGCTAATTGCAGAAACGGCACCTTCTGTGGCGCTTTGTATACCGCTAATATGTTCAGCGATTTCAGTGGTGGCTGCGGTTGTCTGTTTAGCTAACTCTTTAACCTCGTTTGCAACTACCGCAAAACCTTTGCCGGCTTCTCCGGCCCTGGTGGCTTCGATGGTTGCATTTAAAGCCAGAAGGTTTGTCTGTTTAGCAATGTCTGTGATCAGTTGGACCACATCACCAATTTTTTGCGAGGCGGTGGTAAGGCTTCCCACCATAGCAGTGGTATCATGAGCTTTTTTAACAGCATCCCTTGCGATTGCCGACGAGCTTGTCACCTGTTCGCTTATTTCTCCCACAGAGGCAGTTAACTCCTCGGTAGCAGAAGCCACGCTGAGAACGTTTGTAGAGGTCTGTTCAGAAGCGGCAGCAGCAGATGTAGACTGCTGGTGGGTTTTATCGGCAGTCTCGTTCATTTTCCGGGCGGAATTCTGCAACTCAACAGCAGCAGTTGAAATAGCGTCAATAACATTTCCGATGCTTGACTTAAAGGAATCAGCCATCTCCCCCATCATCTTTTTTTGTTCTTTTTCATTTCGAATTTTGGTCTTTTCCTGCTCTTCTTCCAGCTCTATTTTCTCAATTGCGTTTTGCTGAAAAATTTTAACAGCCTTTGCCATTTTACCGGTTTCATCGGTCTGGTCCTGGGCAGGGATTTCAATATCAAGGTTGCCGGCGGCAAGTTTTTCCATCGATTCGGTCATTGTGATCATTGGTTTTGTAATCGATTTTGCGATAACTACGATAAACATGCTGACAATAATAAGGAAAAAGACTATGCCAATGATCAGAACCAAATGTTGCTTATCCAAAGTCTTGTGAAGTTCTGTCAGATCATATTTAAGAGCAATAATACCGCCTTGTCCACCCAAGTCCCAGGTGGAATGACATCTAATGCAATCTGGTGAGATATGTTGTGGAGTATATATCAGGACGGAATCTTCTGTGATGATCTGAATCGGATCAAGCGATGAAGAAAACCTCGTTAATATTTCAGGCGGCACATTAGCTGGAACAGAATCAAGATCAGAGGAGGAAAGGTTTATTTCTCCTTGCCGGTCATAAAGTGAAACATCTATTACACCCTTAATCTCTTTCTGACTCGAGAGTAATTTTTTAAAATTTTTCATCTGCCCCCTCTCCAAAGAGACCTTGACATCTTCCTGGAGTGAATGGGAGAGTGTATCTACTGAGCCCATATATGTTGCGGTCATCTGTTTTTTTACAAAATTGTTAACAAGATATCCACCGACAGCCAGAGAAAACACGAAAACAAAAAGAATGGAAAAGAGTATTTTTAAATTAAACGGTAGATTAGCAAAAGCTTTTTTGATCATGGAAATAACCTCTTTTATATAAGGTTTACATTTTTACTTTTTAGCATCTATTTTGTGTAAAACGGAAAATTTTTCTTACTTGCAAAAATTGGCGAAGCACAACCAATACATGGTGCGTTTGCATCAATGCACCAGGTCTGGCCGTCATTCCACCAGCGGGTTGCACAATCGGCATATGTTTCAGGGCCGAGGCAGCCGAGCTTAAACAGGCAACCCTTATCGCCAAACTTTTTCGCAAATATTTCCTCTTGAAAATCGTGGTACCTGGGACATGTTTCATGGACTTTCCGGTTGAAAAAAAGAGCCGGAGATCCATCGGCTTTGAGTGTTGGCAATCCCACTTTGGTCAGATGAATTATCGTATGCCATACCCAGTCAGGATGAACAGAACAGCCAGGAATTTGGATCTGAAGAATCTTTTTGTTTTTGCGTTTGTAAAATTCTCCAACGCTTATCGCGCCGGTGAGGTTTCCTTCAGCGGCTGGTATTCCGCCGTGGCTGGCACATGTGCCAATGGCTACAACACCTGATGCTGTGGATGCAGCCCTTTCAAGGTGGTCTGCAAAAGGTTTATCACCAAGAACGCAGGCATCAGGCATATCATATGGAATACTCCCTTCAACTGCCAGAAAATACTCTCCTGCCTGACCGCTTATATATTTTTCGATAAGTTCAAGGGCCTGTTTTCCGGAAGTCGCCGACAAGTCTGAGTGAAAGGCCAGTTTCGAATAGGCTGTAATCATCGCCAGAGGCGAGGGTGAAGTTGCCTGCAAAAGTGAAATAGAACATCCGGTACATGACTGACCCTGAAGATATAAAAGTTTCGGCACCTGGTCCGGGTTTAGCTGTCTTAACGCAGCAAAAACCGGCTCCGGAAGATTATTTAATCCGAATGCTGCAGTCATCGTTGCGGCCATTTTCAAGAATTGCCTTCTATCAATCATTAGTTGCTCCCTTATCCGATATTTTGTTCCTTCACTATCTTGTCGCAGTATATTTTTATTTTATTTATCAATGAACTGCACAACCTATAC
>PJEL010004930.1_pt1 | contig 10850 bp, 7 predicted proteins | sample 1853271 | NCBI WGS metagenome assembly PJEL01 (sample SAMN08108733, study PRJNA415343) | Invertebrate metagenome, whole genome shotgun sequencing project. | host: Globobulimina | place: Sweden: Gullmar Fjord | collected 2015-08 | reverse complement strand
CCGAACGCCACGCGGGGGGTTTACCTTGTTAGTGGCAGGTGCCTCCCCAGCTTCTGCAAAATGGGCAGAAGATCATGTTAAAGTTGCCCTGCTTGAAGCAATTTCATCCGGGGCGAGTATAAAAGATGCAGTCCGACAGATAACTGACCAGAGTGCCTGGTCTAAACGGGATGTTTACGCCCTGGCCCAACAAGTTAAAAAGGAGCTAAATTGATGTCAATATCAAGAAGCAGTGCCCGCCGTCTGGCGACAAGTAGTATTGAAATGGGGGCTCAAGTATTACGGGGTCTCCTGACAGTTGGCCCGGAGGGACTAAAGGTTGGTGAACAGGATGTGGTCGAGTGGTTGGCTCAACATAATGGGGCTGAACTATTTTTGGTTGCTGCACCCGTTGACTCCACACTTTTTGAGGACGAAGTGCGGAGTTGTTATACCTGTGGACGTGATTACAAAGGGGAGACTTGTACCCATTGCGCTGAAGTTCGGGCTAGATTACGAAGATGATAAAGCTTATATGATAAACTTTGAGAGTTGTTCAGCCACCTGGCGCGATTGATGGCGAATCATCCCCAGCGGCACATTGGTACTGAGTGCTAACGAGAGCAGGATGCCCTCGCTTAAGGTCAGCGTATAGAGTCGATAAGAGCCACCTTCATGAAGACTCTGCATAAAACGACCGCTTTTCTCACCCAGATAGGTAGCGGCTTCGGCAGCCGCTTGTGAGCTTTGAGCCACTAATAAGGTCAATTCTTCACATTGGTCATGGCTTAACATCCCGGCGTTTGATACTAATTCTATTCCGGCAATCAGCAAAATAGCTTCGGCCCGAACCTCAAGATTTAAGTCATTCAGTAGCCGCAAAATTTCAGTCTCGTTAGCTCGTAAAAATCTAATGGTTTCTTGAGGCACAAGGGGGATGTTTAAAACCGGGCCGTGCTCACCTACAATCGATTCCAGGGCCTCATCGACCATGCTTTCCTTTTCGGCAGCACTTGTATCCCCAGAAATTTGGACAACGGGAAAAGAAGCGGTTGCTGTTCTTGGGCGGGGTTTACCAATGGCTTGCTCTACTAAATCTGGCAGGTCCCCCACAAAAAATGGTTTGGGTAAAATGCCATTAATATTGAGGGATTTTAAGTCAGCAGCCAGATCATGCCCCATCATAGGGATCATCATAATCTTTATGCCTGGTTTAGCATCACGAATGGCCTTAACCAACAGACTGGGGGCCATATCAACCAGACCGACATCAATAATAACCAAGTCAAAATTTTGTTCAACAATAGCTTGTAATGCCTCGCTGCCAGTTTCTAGCCACACAGCGTTATAGTGGCCAGAACCATCTAAGCCACCTTTTAGCATAAAGCCAAAACCTTCATCACTATCAACAACAAGAATATTGGACTTTACCATAGGAATCTCACGGGTTTTTTGTTTGAAAAGGTTTAGTTAGTCTACCTCAAAAAGTAGGTTGGATGGGTACAATTTGAAGTCCTCTTTCAATTCTAATGTATTTCTGTTTAAAGTCAATACAATGCTACGTGTCGGATTTTTGGCCGACTTTTAACCACCCAAAAATGACAATGATGACCACGAGTACCACCAAAATGACCCCCAAACCCCCTAAAATTAGGGGTAGACGGGATAGTGAGGGGGAAACGTCCTCTGGCACGGGTGGGGATGTTGCTGGCGCTTGCATCGTGCGGGTTGGTGACGGTGCGCCAGTTGGGGTAGCACTGTCTGGGATGTTTGTTGCCGTCGACTGAATGATAAGGGTTGGTGATGGGGTCATTGGTGGTTGAGACGTTGTGGCTGCTCCAGTCGTGTCAAAGAAAACCGTCGCTATGAGGGGTGGATCTGTATCAATGGAGCGAATGGTGATTTGATAAGTGGCCGCTTCCTGGGCTAATAAATCTCGGGCTGTGTCACCTACTGTAGCCTGAATGTTAAATATAAAACGGCCCTCGGCCTGAACCACACTTTGCAACGTTTCAGGTATAGCCCACCCTTCAAACGGAGCCTGATTCCGTTGCAAAGCGGCCGCCAAAAGTGTGCCTTCTTCAGCCTCAATGATACCTTCAATTCGGATAAGGCCCGGTTGAACCTCTATTTGCTGTGCTTGAATATCTACCTGACGTATACTTTCGCTGCCAGAAGATGGGGCAGAGTCGTCGGCTTCAGCTATTGCTGCTGCTTGGGTGGGTGATGCTTCAACCTTCTCTTGAGCGCTTGCCTGAGTGGGTACAAGAACAGGCTCCTCCCTGGGTGTGTCCTCAACTGGCGTTGTTGTATCTTGCCCGCTGGGGGCAGGTTCGTCGTCACTTCCGGCTATAGTCACTTCTGTAGATTCTTCACTGTTATTATTTACAGTTGGTAGCGGAGTGTTTGTCGCGAGCATTGTTGCGGTAGCCAGGGGGGATGGCGTAGGGCGCGGGCTGGCCGTAGAGGTCGAGGTTTCAGTAGGTATTGGGGCAGGGGTCGGCGTGTTAGAAAATTGTGCCGCTAAGGGCGATGGCGTTGCTGGAGGCGCTATAGCGTCTGTTTCCCCCTGATCAGCATCTTGTTCTAGTGGGGTTTCACTTTCAGGTTGTTCTACAGTAACAGTTTCGGCATCATCCGTTAAAGTTTCTTCTTGAGTGGCTGCTTCTCCTCCGGCTCTGTCGGCGGCTTCGGGGGCTGCTGCGGCTTCAACAGATTTCTCTACAACTTCTGCATCCAGTGCCTCTTCCGTTGCTTCTGCGGCCATTTCTTCTTGCTCGGCTTCAACTTCTTTCTCGACTTCTGTCACTGTTTCCACAACAGATTCTTCTGCGGGTTCTTCCACTGCGGCTTCTTCTTTTGCCTCATCAGCCATTACAGACGTGGCCGCGACTTGGGCAATTTCAGAAGCTTGTTGCTCGCTACTAAATTGAGTGCTTGTGTAGAATATGCCCCCGCCAGCTAAAACACAAAACAAAGCCACGGCTGCCATCGCTAATCCCCCAACCCAAGCCGAAAGCCGGAACCATTTAGGTTGGGGTTGAGGAGAAATCGCTTCAGCATCAGCCGCCGACAGGGTAAAGGGACGCGGGGCGGCCAGCGCAGGCAAAGCAGCCACTAAGTCTACCGTCTGCCGCAGCGAGTCTAAAGTTTGCCGCAGTTCTAACGAGTTAGCCAGGGCTTGCTCTACTAAATTGCGTTCTTCCTCGCTTACTTCGTCATCCAGATAGGGAGAAAGCAAGTCGTAGATATACTTTTGGTTTTGGTGATTTGTATTATCGACCATAATTATTACTGCTTATATTTTAAACGATATTGAGCCGGTAAAAGTTCCTTTTGTTGTAAGAGAAAGTCACGCAGACGACGGCGTCCACGGCTTAAACGTGATTTAACCGTACCAAGCGGTTGCTTTATAATCTCGGCAATTTCTTGATAAGAAAACCCCTGCACATCACTCAACACCAGCACAATGCGTTGCTCCTCTGGCAATTGATTAATCCCAAGCTGAAGCAAGTCACCCAGTTCACCTCGCATGGCCTGTTCTTCTGGTGATTCCGCTTTGCTGACTAATTTGGGGCTATGATCAGCGGGGTTTTCGGTTAAATCTTCCAGCGAGGTGGCTGGTCGGCGGCTCTTATAGCGAATGTCATCATAACAGGTATTGGTAACAATCCGCAGCAACCAGCTTTTAAATGAACCACCTTGATATTGCTTGATGGCTTTGTACGCCTTTAAAAAAGCATCTTGACAGGCATCCGCAGCCGCATCCTGATTGCCCATAACCCGGTAAGCCACATTATAGGCTGTGCCTTGATAGGTCATAACCAGCTTATTAAATGCGGCCAGACTTCCTTTTTGGGCATCTTTTATAATTTTGACTTCATCTATTTGCGAAATGAGAAGCAATATGTAGGTAATTAACAATAACATAGGCGTATGATGAATCATTTGGCTTAGGCAATTTGACGTATAGGGCATCATCGTTTATACTGTGGCCCTGTAATGCACCAGCCGGAGTGGCGGAATTGGCAGACGCGCACGACTCAAACTCGTGTGAGCTTAGCTCTTGTGGGTTCGATTCCCACCTCCGGCACCTTATTATAACATCTTTTATAATGATGTGCTACTGTTTTACAATTTGAATTATAAAAATCAAACCATAAAGCAAAACACTTAATTGGTTGGGATATTTGTCCTCAACTATACCAGGGCGAGTTTTCTTTCGCCCACCGAGATCGGTGGGGCCACCTCTTATTTTTCAAGGGGCGGCCTTTAATTTTGGGTAGTGATATAGTGTTGTTAGTAGTAGCAGAGCAAAATAATGGCTAAAAAAAAGAGAAAGAGTGGCCTAAACATCAACCGTAAAATACTTATTCTCTTTTCTATTATGCCTGTAGGCTGTTTATTGGCCGTATTGTTGGGTTTAGCTATGGCCTGGGTTGTGGCCCCAACCCGTTTTTTTAATGCCCCCATTTCTGAATTATCAGCCCAAGATGGCGATGAAATAGTTATTATGGCTGCGGCTGATTTTGCAGAGTATGAGGATATTGAGCGAGCTAAAGAGATATTAAAAGAGTTAAAAGTACCCAATATAGCCCAATACGTCTCCTTAGTGGCCGAACGCATGATCCGCACCAATCGAGGTGAGGTCGATGAAGACATTAAAAATGTGGTCCGTTTAGCCGATGCTTTAGGAGTCAGCACCGTATCAATGATTGCTTACATTTCTCCGCCCACCCCAACTTTTACGCCTGTGCCGCCCTCCCCACTCCCTCTTTATACGCCCCTTGTCGTTGAAACTGTAGCCGTGGTTCAGGCTGAAGCCGTTGAAGCTGCGACCCAGGCTGAAGAAGAACCAACCCCGACCGAACCCCCCCTTCCCACCGATACACCTGTGCCCCCTACCGATACGCCTGTGCCGCCTCCGGACACACTCGTTCCTTTGCCCCCCACCGATACACCCGAACCTGAACCTACCCCAACCCCTGAACTTCCTGCGGCGGCCTCGGAATATGATTTTTTTATTGTCAAACAGCGTTTATTGACCATAGAAGAGAACGGCGGCTGTGTGGGAAATCATAACATCTTTGTGGATGTTATTGATGCTGCCGGAAATCCTATTATGGGGGTTCAACTGGGTGATATCTGGAATAATCCCGGCCCGGCTACTGGTCATAAAGGGGCTGATAAACCGGGGCGAGCCGAGTATGACTTGTATAAAGATGGGGGTTATTACATTTTGGTAACAGCCGACCCCACTGCTGGTCGTGCAGTCACCAGCGAAACCACAGAACTGCTCAGTTCCGATGATTGGAAAATTGGTATCCCCAACCTCATAGATGCTAATTATTGCCCCGACGAAAACACCTGCCGGGTCTTGTGGAATAGTGGGGTTTTTGGTGAAGGCAACAACTCTTTGTGTTGGGGACATTATTCTTGGGAAGTGGTTTTTCAGAGGACCTGGTGAGAAACTTTGGATAAAAAAACATAATGAAAAGAAGTACAAAGATTTTAATTATAACAGCTATCATAGTCTTGCCTATTTTTTGCCTGGTTATGGGCATAACGGGCCTTGTCTTGGGTTATGAAGCCTCTTATGCCACCTCAGGCAACCAGGGAGGGCTGAATAGTGAGCAAACTGAAGCTGAAATATTGCGTATTGCCGTAGACTATGCCGCAACCAATGATTTTGAAGCGGCTATGGCTCAGCTAGAGGCCCTTAACCTGCCAAATTCAGGCCAATATATTTCTTTTATGGTTGATCGCTATATTCAAGAAAACGGTCAGAGTGTTGAAACTCAAAACCTTTATTTGTTAGCAACTGCAATGGGAACAGGTACCACTTCGATGTCCATAGCCTTGTCCTCGCCAACACCTGTGCCGACTGACACGCCGCTGCCAACCGAAACACCCACCCCCGAAGCTACGTCTACTGAAGAAAGTGTAGAGGATACTCCTGCGGAAGGTGAAACCCAGGTTGAGGTTGCCGCTGAAGCCACCACTGAATCTTCCGCTTCAGCGGTGGAAGAACCAACCCCAACCGAAACGCCCATCCCAACCGACACCCCCATTCCACCCACCGACACACCTATTCCACCCACACCTGTCCCGGCTCCACCTACCGATACACCTGAACCCACTGCTACCCCGGAACCCCCTAAACCAGCAGTTGATTTCTCGCTAGTTGAAGCTTATCTCATTCCCAACCCTACCTATAATACCTGTCCCGGGACACATCAAATCTTTGTGACCATTATTGATGTTAACGGCCAACCGCTTGATGGGGTTACGGTAGAGGACACCTTTAGAGCGGTTCCTGCCCATGTTTCTGGCGAAAAGGGGCCAGGAAAATTAGAGTATGACCTCTGGAATAATGGTTTTGCTCTGGAAATCACCAAAAAAGAAGATGGCGCTCCGGCCATTAGCGACGTTACGCCCAAGTTAAGTTCTTGGGATGAGGACATTCCCAATGAGTGGTTGGTACAGGCTAATTACTGCTCCGATTTAGCCGATTGTGCGGCCCGTAAAGGGGGAAATCAACTTTGCCGGGGTCACTATGCTTATAATGTTACATTTAAGAAGACCTATTAAAATATATAGGCTGGCATTGTTTGAGCTTTTCCTTCTGTTTTAACAAATTATGCTATTATCAAACCTATTACTTTTGCTGAAATTAAATTTTGGAAAAGCCTAAACCTAAAAAATCGGAAGACAAATCAAATAAAGCTAAAAACGACCTCCCTTATTTGGAGATTGACCGACACGCCCTGTCTGAGGCAGATGAAACTCGGCAGGGTCAGAAAACAAACCTTAAAAATAAAAGAAACCCTAAATCGGGAAGCTCAAAACCAACCTCGCCGCAGGCAGCGCCGCCTTCGGAAACAACCCAAACCATGCAAACAACAAAAGCTGCCAAACTGACCATCACGGTTTCACCAAAAAGTGATAGCGACATAAGGTGGTGGATTGGAGGTTTTTTGGTTGGGTTTGTTATAGGCTTAATCTTTTCTCTCTCTTATGGTTGGGTTTTGGATCCTCGGCCTGAGCCTGTTAGAGTGGTCGACCTGCGCGCAGAAGACAAATCGCTGTATTTGCGTTTAATCGCCCTGGCTTTTGCCCATAATGGCAATGAAGAACAGGCCAGAGCAAGGTTAGCTAAACTTGGGCATCCTAATGTTGAAGCTGTTGTGGTTAACCTAACTGAACAATACATCAAGCAGGAAGAAGATATAAGAGATGTGTTGGCTCTTGTCAAACTTGCTAAAGCTTTGGAGCAAACATCCAGCCTAATGATACCTTTTATTGTCTCACCCACAGCCGTTCCTACACCGACACCAACCTTGGGAGCAACCCCAACCCCTCGACCAACTCCTACTGCAACCCCTATTACGCCCACCTCAACCAAAACCCCGACTAAAACATCAACTCCGACCAAAACACCAACTTCTCGATTTACTGCCAGCCCGACACCTACTGATACGCCTGAACCGACCAAAACCTTCACCCCAACCCCAACCCCGACCAAAACCCCAACCCGAACCCCAACAGCAACAAACACACCCACAACTAGGCCGACACCAACGCCCAGTTACACCCCAACGGCAACAAATACACCACTTCCTGATCCTGACGCGCCTTATGGGGTGGCTCAATCAGTGGTATTGTGTGATGATAGCCTGGCAAATGGTGGCTTGTTAAGAATCTATGTTCGTGATAGATTCGAACAAGGTGTACCCGGTGTAAAAATTATCGTCACCTGGTTGGGTGGCAAAGATAGCTTTTTTACTGGCTTTAAACCTGAAATAGACTCTGGGTATGCCGATTTTCAGATGGAGCCAGGGCAACAATATCAAATTGAATTAACAACTGTAGAATTTATAGGACAGAAACCAGAAATAACTATAGATGATCAAACCCTCTGCCCCAGTTTGTCTGGCGATATTGAACCGTCATGGCAAGTGGTTTTTAAACAAGGAGCTGGTGGGTAAGTTGCCCTCGTTCCCAAACTCTGTTTGGGAACGAGGGGGGACTATTACAACCGGAATGGAAGGAATGTGTTGAAACAGGAGTTTATAAAGAATTCGCCGCTTTTGGGCGAGTTAACAGATGATGAACAACGGGCCACCGGCAAACGGATGCGCCTGGAACATTATGGCCCCAATGAAACCCTTTACTTTAAGGGGGGCGAAAGTGACACCCTTTATCTGATCAAAGAAGGTTGGATAAAGCTCTCTGAAGGTGATGGTGGTCCTGTGATTGCCAGTCTTGGCCCGGGTAGTTTGTTAGGCGAGACCGACTTTTTTATGGGGCGACCTTATGCCCTGGCCGCTCAAACCTCCAGTTCGGTTGCGGTCTGGGCCTTAGACCAAGAGGCTATAGCGGGTTTGCTGGTCGAGCGTCCTGAAATTGGCCTTGAGTTAGGTTTGGCTTTTGGACAAGGGATTACCCAATTTCAACAATCCCTAACCGAACGCTTGGCGAAAATCCCCTTTTTACAAGACCTCTCCGCCCGAGAGCGGGGTCTCATTGCCCAATACCTCTCCCCTCAACGTTACTACGCCGGTGAAACTATTTACCGCAGTGGCGACCCGGCTACGGGGCTGTTTATTATTGAACAAGGTTCGGTTCGCTTGTTGGGTGACAATGACGATGATTACACCGAGCCAGGTGCTGGTGAGGCCTTTGGCGAGATGGCGGTTATTTCTGGCAAACCACATTCCAATACAGCCCAGGCCGCCAACGATGTCATTTTATGGCAACTGAGTCCGGCTGATTTTAATATGCTGACTCGGACCAATCCCTCAATAAAAACCAACCTCACTCGAAATTTACGGTCACGACTTAGTGCGGCTGACCAGGCTTATGCTACGGCCGTTCTGCGCCGTATTTCTCTTTTTGATGGCCTATCCGGCCAAGCTCTACAGGACGTGACCCGTTTACTGCTTTTGCGACACGTCCCCACGGGTGAAATTATTTTCACCCAGGGTGACCCCGGTGATGCTATGTACATCATCGACGATGGCGCAGTGGATATAATTTCTAATGGGCGGGGAACTGGGATAAACAAACGCCGTCTGACAGATAATGACTATTTTGGGGAAACAGCCTTGCTGACAGGTAAAACCCGTGATGTTACAATCCATGCCGTGACCGATACCAACCTGTGGTGTCTTTATCGGACTGATTTCGATACTTTGTTGGTCAAACATCCCCAAATTAGTGTTTCACTGAGCCAAGCCCTGCGAGAACGTCTCTCTTCTGCCTCTGATTATTCAGTCGAACCCCATCTGCAGAAGATAGCTTTGTTAGGGGGACTCTCTCGTACCCAATTGGATGAACTTTCGGCCCTGTTACAGCCACGTCGCTATCAGGGCGGGAGTACTATCTTTTACGAAGGCAGTACCAGCGATGAGATGTACTTTATTGAACGTGGTCAAGTTGAATTTTGGGCTACCACCCTGCAAGGTCCCGTTCTGTTAGAAACTCTGGAACAAGGGGACTATTTTGGTGAAATAGCCTTGTTGTCCGGCCGAGGAAATCCCGGCACAACTTATGCTCTGCTAGAAACCGACGTTTGGGCTTTGACCAAATCAGACTTTGATAATTTTTTGCAACGATACCCCAATCTAGGCATTATTCTTAGCCGTATTCTTAGCGAACGTATGGAAGATACAATGCAGCGCTTACGGGGCGCTCCACCGCAACGAAGCCTGCCAGCTCCCTCCAGTTCCGTAGGCCCACCCCCACTACCACAACCAACACCCAGATACTCATCTCAACCAATCTATGCGCCGCCTACAAATCAACAAACCCAACCCCCTGGACCTCAACCTTCACCCAGACCTGTATCACGTCCAACTATGATGCCGCCAGTACCCGTTCGACCTGTTACCTCACCATTTGGTTCTCGACCCATGGCAGCCTTACCGCCTCGAACATTCCAACCAGGGCCAGCTGTTCATTCTCAATATACCCAACCTGTCTCCCCGCTACCACCGGGGCAATCGTCTGTACATGGGCAGCGAACCCATGCCATGCCACCTCAACCGAGGCCAATGCATAACCAGCAAACCCATGCTATGCCGCCTCAGGTCGGCCCAACCCATGCTCAACCCACCTTAGGCATGGCCCCTGTTCCGGCCTCATTACGAGCGACACCGGCCCTGGCCCCGCCATTATCTCAGCCTGGGCCTGCTTCTAAAAAACGAAAAGGCGGCAAACCGGACAAAAAGTCCAAAAAGCGAAGACTCCGCTCTCGTTCAATGACTCAGGTTGCCCCCTCACCAGCTGCTAAATCTAAACCTACATCAGGAGCCAAATCTAAACCAACCCCACCTCCTAAACGACAAAAAACGGGTCAGTTCAAGCCATCTAAAGCTGTATCCGGAGCCGGTCGACCTGTTAGCAATCAATCAACCCAAACGCCAGGACGGGCACCCTCTGGTAAACCTTCTCGCTCGACTCGCCAACCCGCCCTGCTTGCCTCCGCCACAGGTGGGCATAAGCAGAAAAGATCAAAAGCCATGCCGCCTCACTCGGTATCAAACCGAAAGTTACAAAAACAACGTCAAAGCGTTTCGGTTTGGTTTGCCAAGCGGACTTGGGGTGCCAAAATAAGATTGCTCTTTATCATCCTCATGGTTATTTGGTTGTGTGGCATTGGAGCACCCTTTTTAATTATCAATGCCCTGGCCTCTACCTTTGCCGATGAGGGCGCAGCACCCGGTGATGACCGCGGGACTTTCCGACAAATCAGCGAAGATGGCGTGGTTGGAGCCGCAGCCATATTGCCCTTTGTTGAAACAACAACCCCCACACCCACCGAAACCCCTACCCCCACCAATACCCCCCCTAACACCCCCTCACCGACC
>PJEL010004929.1_pt1 | contig 10853 bp, 10 predicted proteins | sample 1853271 | NCBI WGS metagenome assembly PJEL01 (sample SAMN08108733, study PRJNA415343) | Invertebrate metagenome, whole genome shotgun sequencing project. | host: Globobulimina | place: Sweden: Gullmar Fjord | collected 2015-08 | reverse complement strand
GAGTTAAAAAAGCATATAGTTTTTCTGGAAGAAGTGAAAAAGCGCGACCATCGTCGGCTTGGTAAAGATCTCGACCTGTTCAGCATGAATGATGATATAGGGCCAGGACTCGTGTTGTGGCACCCTAGGGGGGCAGCTATCAGAAGGGTAATCGAGAACTTCTGGCTTGATGAACATCATAAGTCGGGATATCAGATACTATATACGCCTCACATGGCCAAGCTTGACCTCTGGAAAAAGACAGGTCACCTCGATTTTTATAAAGAAAACATGTACTCACCCATGGAAGTTGAAGGGCAGGATTACGAGATTAAGCCGATGAACTGCCCCTTTCACGTGAATATATTTAAAAGCCACTTAAGAAGTTTCAGAGATCTCCCCATACGTTACGCGGAACTCGGCACTGTTTACCGATTTGAGCGTTCAGGTGTATTGCACGGCCTCCTCAGGGTTCGGGGATTTACTCAGGATGATGCTCATATTTTCTGCACTGAGGAACAAATAGAAGATGAAGTCCAGAAGGTTCTTGATTTCACACTGTTCATTCTTGAAACATTTGGTTTTTCAGAATATATCATATATCTCTCCACAAGACCCGACAAATATGTAGGAACAGACGACGCCTGGCAAAAGTCAACGGACGCCCTTGAAAAAGCCCTTAAACATAAAGGACTTAACTATGAGCTTGATCCAGGAGAGGGCGTTTTCTACGGACCCAAAATAGACATTAAGGTTCGTGATTCGCTCGGAAGGCAATGGCAATGCAGCACTATACAGGTAGATTTCAACATACCCGAGAGGCTAGACATAAATTACAGGGGGTCTGACAGTAAGGATTACAGGCCGATAATGATACATCGTGCACTGATGGGCTCACTTGAGAGGTTTTTTGGTGTTTTGATTGAGCACTATGCTGGAGCTTTTCCATTATGGCTTGCTCCTGTTCAGATTTCTTTGCTTGGAATTGCCGATAGACATTCAGATTATTGTAAGTCCATACTCGACAATTTATTAAAAGAGGGCATCAGGGCCGACATCGATATTGACAACGAAAAAATTGGCTATAAAATAAGAAAAGCCGCTATGTTAAAAACACCCTATATGTGTATAATAGGTGACAAAGAAATGGAAAATAGCTCAGTTAATATAAGAAAAAGAAATGGTGAAAATGTTGGTGAAATGACTATTGAGAAATTAATAGCATTTCTTGATGATGAAATTTCGAGCAAAAGAGAGCAATAGGCAAATAGTGGAGCTATCCGTTTTTTGCTTTAAATAATATACTAGAAATGATATTTACCAGGAGGTTATATTAAGAAATGCCGAAAATTAAAACACATAGAGGCGCAGCAAAACGGTTCAAAAAAACCGGAACAGGAAAATTCAAGAGAAGCCATGCGTACTTGAGTCATATGATGAACCACATGTCTTCCAAGCGGACAAAACTGCTGAGAAAGAGTGGGTTGGTTCACAAAACCAACCATGATGCCGTCAAAAAGATGCTTCCATATTAAATACAAAATAATATAGAAAAACTGTTGAATGTGCCGCATTGTAACGCCCACATTTAAGTATCCAAATAAAATAACAAATACTGTATAATTATCGGTACTCTTTACAGCCAGTATATTTTAGATTCGATTATTACGGCTTTTTAAAAAGAGTTATTGATATATGTGATTTCAGGAGGAGAGCAAAGATGCCTAGAGCAAGAGGTGGTTTTAAGACAAGAAGAAGAAGAAAGAAAGTCCTTAAAATGGCACGGGGTTATTATAGCTCCAGAAGCCGTCTTTTCAAAGTTGCAGCCCAGGCTGTTGACAGAGCGTTGTTATATGCTTACAGAGACAGAAAGAACAAAAAGAGAGAGTTTAGATCCCTGTGGATTGTGAGGATCAACGCTGCAGTTAGAGCGCTGGGAATGACCTACAGCCAGTTCATGAACAATCTTAAAAACGCTAACATCGAGTTAAACAGAAAAGCTCTTGCAGATCTCGCGTACAATGATCCAAAGGCATTTACCAACCTTTTAGAAACGGTTAAAAAAGGGAATGCTGGATGATATTCAGTCCATAAAGGACCTTGCAGAGAACGAAATAAGCAAGTCCTCTAGCGTAAAAGGCCTTCATGAGTTGAAGGTTAAGTATTTAGGTAAAAAAGGCTTACTCACCAGCCAGCTGAAAGCACTCGGTTCTATCCCCAAGGAAGAACGGCGTGAATATGGACGCGTCCTGAATGAAATAAAGGGGCAGATTGAGACCCTTATTAATACTCAGGAAGGACGCCTGAAGGCTTCCGAATTAGCAGAGACTCTTAAAACCCAGAGTATTGACGTGACCATACCCGGTTGCGCTACGCCTTTTGGCCGACTCCATCCTATAACTCAGGTACTTGATGAATTAATCACCATCTTTGTTTCTTTAGGTTTTACTGTTGAAGAAGGCCCTGAAGTAGAGCATGACTTCTATAACTTTGAGGCTCTTAATTTTCCTATAGACCATCCAGCACGCGACATGCAGGACACATTTTTTGTCAGTGACGATGTAGTGTTAAGGACACACACGTCTTCCGTGCAGGTGCGGGTGATGGAAAGCAATACTCCGCCGCTTCGTGTCATTGCTCCGGGGAAAGTCTATAGGTGCGATTCTGATGTTACCCATATACCTATGTTTCATCAGCTCGAAGGATTTATGGTCGATAAAAACATTCGCATGACCGACCTGAAGGGAACGCTGGAGCTGATCATGCATAAACTTTTTGGTCCGAAGACATCTATCAGGCTCAGGCCAAGTTTTTTCCCCTTTACAGAACCGAGCGCTGAGATAGATATCTCATGCGTGATGTGCAAGGGCTCGGGCTGTAATGTATGTAGCAATACCGGCTGGCTGGAGATCCTCGGTGCGGGAATGATTAATCCAAACGTATATGTGAAAGCTGGTTATGATCCGGACCAATATACCGGGTTTGCGTTTGGGCTAGGGATCGAGCGTGTCGCAATGCTTAAATATGGAATTAATGATATCAGGTTGTTTCCAGAAAATGATAAACGATTTTTAGAGCAATTTTAAAAGATATATGCCCTAACCCCTCTTTGCTAAAGAGGGGAACAATTGAAAAAGAAATTAAACTATGAAAGCATCATACAACTGGTTAAAGGATTTTGTAGATTTTGAGTTGACGCCCAAGGAGTTGGCCCATACGCTCACCATGGCCGGGCTGGAGGTTGAGGCTATTGAAGAGGTCGAAGGAGATACTGTTTTCGATATTGGTATTACTCCTAACAGGGCTGATTGCCTTAACATCAGGGGCATTGCCAGGGAAATTTCTACGATACTTGAAACCCCGCTGAAAGACATCTCTGCTCAGAATACAAATGAGGAAGGGGAGGGCCCTTCTGTTGAGATTAAAGATCAGGAACTCTGCCCTCGTTATTCCTCCAGGATCGTGACCGGGATAAAACCAGGGCCTTCACCTGAGTGGCTTTCTAAACGTCTTGAGTCCTGCGGCATACGGTCAATGTTAAATATTGTTGATATCACAAACTATATACTTCTTGAACTCGGGCAGCCGATGCACGCGTTTGACTTTGACAAGCTCTCAGGAAAAAAGATTATTGTCAGAAGAGCAGGAGACAGTGATAAAATCACCACACTTGATAATGAAGAAAGAAAGCTGTCTAAGGACATGCTGTTAATCTGTGATGCAGAAAAGCCCGTTGCAGTTGCCGGCGTCATGGGAGGTCTCGATACCGAAGTTACCGAATCGACCGTCAATGTGCTGCTTGAGAGCGCTTACTTTAATCCGTCATCAGTAAGAAGGACAGCTAAGCAGCTCAACCTTTCAACTGAATCGTCCTACAGGTTTGAACGCGGAGTGGACAGGGAGGCGGTCACGCTTGCGATGGACCGCGCAGCACAATTGATCACCGAAATCGCAGGAGGCACAATCACGGAAGTAACAGATAATTATCCTGAGCCGTATGCACAGAATCAGATCCAGATCTCATTCGAAAAGATCAATTCTATAATCGGCATTGATATTGAAGAATCATTTATAGAAAAAACATTACGCAGTTTAGGTTGCCAGGTGGAGAGGGCAGGGGAGTCAATAACTATTGTTCCTCCAAGCTTCAGGGGAGATATCGAAAAAGACTTTGACATTATCGAAGAGGTAGCAAGGCTCTACGGCTATGACAATATCCCATCCACCCTTCCGGTAATGCAGATGAGTGCCGCTCCCGAGCACAAAAGACAGGAGCTGACTAAAAAACTAAAAGAGTCTTTAGTGAAGTCGGGCTATTCTGAGGTAATCAACTTCAGCTTTATGAATCCAGACTCACTCGACAAACTGAACATGTCTGATGATGACAGCAGGAGAAAGCTCATCCTTGTGAAGAACCCTCTCAGAAAAGAGGATTCAGCCATGAGGACTACTCTGGTTCCAGCTCTTTTAACTAACCTAAACACGAACCTGAATCGCGGAGAAAAGATGCTCCGCTTTTTTGAGATATCTAAAGTTTTTTTGCCTTCGGAAGATAAGCTCCCTGAAGAAATTGTTCAGTTGGGAGTTGCATACCATAAAGAAACTGTATCAGACATTTGGGCCAACCGCCACGAAGGTTTCTACGACCTGAAGGGTGTAATGGAAAATGTCCTGTCCGGATTGAAAATAAAGGATCTGTCTTTTTCTACTAAATCCTTTACTGCCGAACCCTATATGCATCCGGGAAAATCGTGTGCGATCATTATTAATAATGTGAAGATAGGAGTTGTAGGCACGCTGCATCCTGCTGTTGCCGAGGCATATGATATTAAGGGAGATGTTACTATTGCGGAAATATATAATATAGAAAAAATCATTGATACAATTCCATCAGAGGCATCCTTCATACCACTACCAAAATTCCCGTACATTGAAAGGGATATTGCCCTTGTTGTTCATGACAGTGTTACTGTGAATTCAGTCAAGGAAGAAATCCTCAGTACTGAATCCGATATTATAGAGTCGGTTAAAGTATTTGACGTATATAAAGGTAAGCCAATTCCGCAGGACAAAAAGAGTCTTGCATTTGCAGTCCGCTACCGCTCCACAGATAAGACACTCACTGACGCAGAAGTTGATGCTGTGCATGCTGATATTCTTGGCAGGTTACAGGATGGACTGAACGCAGAACTACGCAGTTAGCAGCAGTCTCTCTTCAATAAATCTCCGTCAGTACGTTTAAGAAATCCAATAAAAAAGACGATAAATAAGTAGGTGTATTATGGAATATAAAATACTCATAATGGAAAAGCTACTTAGTGGAAAGATGTATAGTCATATATATCCAATTGATCCATTTAACCTTGAAGAGGCTGAACGCTTCAGGGCAATGCACTTTCACTCGGATTGTATTTTTCTCTTAGAGTATTCGTTAAATTAATCCTGCCGTTATTCTCAATGTGAACTTGTTAAATGAAACCGTTATCATGTATCTTTTTCTATGAGCCTTTCCAGTCTAATTCTTTCAGACCCTGTTATCAAATGGGTATTTACTCAGTACAATAAAGACGCATATCTTGTTGGAGGATATGTCCGGGACATACTGAGGGGCGAGATATCAAATGACAGGGATTTTGCCGTTAAAGGAAATGTTGAGAAGGTGGCTATGGAAGCTGCACAACGTTTTAACGGCACTCTAGTTGCCCTTAGAAAGGACCACACATACAGAGTAGTCATGAAGGATAAAAGTGTCCTGGATTTCTCACTCCTCGCAGATAATATCGAGATGGACCTTTCCCTGAGGGACTATACAATCAATGCGATAGCGTGGTCTCCGGAAACAGACATTTTAGATTATACCGGAGGCATGCAGGATTTGCAGAATAAGCTGATAAGAGCAGTATCATCCCATAATATAGTCGAAGATCCGCTTCGGATAATCAGGGCATACCGCCTTGCTTCACAGCTCGAGTTTGATATTGACGCAAATACAAGATCCTATCTAAAAAAATACTCCCCGCAGATATTGAATGTTTCAGCCGAGAGGGTGACTAATGAAGTGTTTATGATGTTAAGCTGTCATAATATCTTAAATTACATAGAGTTATGCTTATTAGATAATGTATTGCATGAAGTATTTGGGGTCTCCAATCCAATTTTAAAGGTAAATATGGAGAGCATTGGCGTAATAGATACCTTTTGGCAAGGCCTAAATTCGCCTAATCGCAATAAGTCATCGGAAATCAGGTTAAAAGAACTGCTAAATGCCGAAATAAGTCAGTCCCTTAGTGCGATTGGCTTAATCAGGCTCTTTGTACTATCAATTAATCCAGAATCTCCGACAAATAGCTGTTTATTGCCCAGTGGTAAAATTGCACGATCAATGAATAGGATGTATGAAGCATATCAGGTGCAACGCGACATATTGACCTGTGATCGACTTTATGAGATCTTAAGGGCTGCTGATACCTGTGAATACGAATTTGTGACCCTCATATCAATTCTTGATAACCTTAATGTGGATAAATATTTAAAAAGAGCTGATGAGTATCTTGAGATCACGAATCATCCATTATTAACTGGGGATGAGATACAGGATGTATTAAATATATCTCCTGGACGACAGATAGGGGAAATTAAAGAGGAGATTGTGAGAGGGCAATTTGCAGGAAAGATAAGAAATAAACAAGAAGCTCATGAATGGATAATATCTAATTTAACATAATATATCTTATCGGACATTGCTGTTGTCGAAGTTTTGTTGAGAAGATGTTAAAACATAACATCAACACCTCTTCGAGTCGCATACGATATGGGTTTTACGGGGATTGCACAAATTTTAGGCAGTTAATAAACCTATTAATATTAAGAAGTTACTTAATTTATTGAAATATTAAGCAAGTTGACCAATTAGTTCGTTATCTGCTACAGAGATGACTCTAACCCTAAGGAATTGGCCAGATATGTGGCGAGGAGATTTGACTAAAATACGTAGATAATTATCTGAAATTGCGCTATAAAGGCCATTATTGTCGACTTTATTCTCAACAATTACATTTAGCTCACACCCTAAATGCTTTGATATATAATCATTTTTCTTTACCTGACTTATTTGAAACAACCTCTTCACCCTATTCTTTTTGTCCTTTTCACTGACTTGATCATCTAAGAGCGCTGCACTCGTGTTAGATCTCTGAGAATATGGGAACACATGCAGGTAGCTGAGCGGCAATTTTTCAAGAAACTTTACAGTCGTATTAAAGTCGTTGACGGTTTCACCTGGGAACCCAGTTATTATATCAGTACCAATTGATATGTCTGGATAAGCTGTTATTATCCTGTTGATAACTTGTGCGTAATATTTTGTAGAGTATCCCCTGTTCATAACTTTCAAAATCCTATCCGATCCGCTCTGTAGAGGGATATGGAGGTGCGGACACACCCTTCCATCTTTCATCAGCTCAAGAAATCCATCATTAAACTCCTGCGGTTCCATTGAACTTAATCTGATCCGCACATCCGGATACTGACTACACATATTCCTAACTAAATCAATCAGGGCACTTTTCGGGTCGAGGTCTTGCCCATATGACCCGATATGGATACCAGTCAGCACTATTTCTCTATACCCGTCGCTCACAAGTTTTTCTACAGATTGCATTACTCCAGGCTCATCCAAACTTCTGCTCCTTCCGCGGGCTGCAGGCACAGCACAGTATGAGCATGAAAAATTGCATCCATCCTGTATTTTTAAAAAAGCTCGGGATCTACTCGAATAATATGGCTGGGAGTGAAGTGAAAAGTCAGGCTCTTTAACGTCTACATCTGTATTAGCTGGGCTACCATCGGATATCTCACGGACATATTTAAGGATATCGTTCTTCCCGGAATTTCCAATCACAAGGTCTAGTCCTTTAATTTCGGAGAGCTCTTGAGGCTTAATCTGCGCATAGCATCCGGCTGCAATGACCTTAGCGCCCGACTTTATTGCCTTTCTAATCATTTGCCTAGACTGATAATCACTCTTTGCAGTTACCGTGCAGGTATTTACAATGCAGATATCGGGATTATCCGTATGTTTGACAACTTCAAAATCACTATCTCTCAGTATGCCCTCAAATGATGCGCTCTCGGATTGGTTGACTTTACAACCTAATGTTTGGATGGATATCTTCATGCTATGCTTTAAGTGAATCAAGGTATGTAGCTTATTTATTACACCTTTTCGCCATTGAGGGAATGCATCTTTGCTTCCAGTATCTTGATGAATACGGAATTGCCTCCATCCGCAATATCTCCACTGAAGTTGACGATTTTATTGGATCTCGTGCGACCGGTCATTCTAGTTGGGTCATTTTCACTCGGACCATCAACAAGGACTTCGACAACCTTGCCCTCAAGTATCTTGTTTTTCCGGTAGCATATTGATTCCTGCAGCTTTAGTATTCGACTAAGCCTTGAGGACTTCACCTCTTCATCAACATGATCAGGCAGGTAGAGTGCCTCTGTCCCAGGTCTTTTTGAGTATTTAAAGGCATAAATGGCGTCATATTCGATTTCTGTAAGCGCCTGAATTGTCTTCTCAAAGTCTTCATCAGTTTCGCCCGGGAATCCGACTATGATATCAGTAGTAACCGCCATGTAAGGATCCAAGTCTCTAATAATATCAATCTTAGCTTTATATTCGGAATAGGTATAACCACGATTCATGGACTTCAGGACTGAGTCAGACCCGGCCTGGATCGGAAGGTGCATATGTTCACAAACCTTTGAAAGGTCCCTGATGGCCCTGGTAAGCTTAGCCGAGAAATCCCTCGGATGCGACGTGACAAACCTTATTCTCTGAAGCCCGTCAATCTCATTGAGCTTACTAAGAAGATCCGGGAAATCAATGTTATCCGGTAGGTTCTTTCCGTATGAATTAACATTCTGCCCAAGAAGCGTAATCTCCTTAAAACCTTCATCCGCCAGTGACTTGACCTCATTATAAATATCACTCGCCGGCCTGCTCCTCTCTCTTCCGCGGGTATAGGGCACGATGCAGTATGCACAGAAATTATCACATCCGTACATAATCGAGACCCATGCCTTGAGCCCCCCTTCCCTCTTCATCGGAATAACTGAAGTGTGGTACTCAGGGTTGTGCTCAATTGCGGTACGCCCATTGCCGCCTTCTATTAATGTGTTCAGTGAGCCGATATTGTCCGGACCGAAGAGGAAGTCGATATACGGGAAGCGTTTAAATAGCTGCTTGCCGCTCTGCTGCGCAATGCATCCAGCGACAGCTATCTTTAAATTAGGATTCTTCTTCTTTATCTTCTTAAGTTTGCCAAGCTCGCTGTAGAACTTTTGTTCGGCCTTTGCCCTGATGCTGCAGGTGTTTAACACAATAATATCAGCATCTCCGGAATCTTCAGCCGTACCGTAGCCGGTGTCATTGAATATCCCTGCGATTTTCTCAGAATCATGGACATTCATCTGGCAACCGAATGTATGTATGTGGTACTTTTTACTCATGAATTAAATATTCCTATTGATGCTTCAAAGCAGCTTCTTCAGGTGTGAAGTAAGGGGCGGCAATTCTTCCTTTACTACAGCCCAGACAATCTCGAGGTCAACTCCGAAATACTCATGAATCAACTTATTTCGCATCCCTGTCATTTTAGTCCACGGAACATCAGGGGCCTTACTTCTTAAATCATCTGGTAGTTTGCCGGCAGCCTCACCAAGTACTTCGAGACTTCTTATAACCGCATTGATTGTCTTCTTATCTTTGAGAAACTCTTCTAGAGACATTCCATCAGTAAACTCTGCAACTTCCTCAATTGAGTTAAGAATATCATTGACGTAATCTGTATAATCACGATTTTTCATATAGCAACTAATTCATCAAGAATGTACTGACCGATTACTGGCTTAAGCGCCTTCCTGGTAACAAGATCCACTTTTAGACCAAGTAAATTTTCTAGATATTCCTCTAACTCAAGAAACTTAAAGAAACCAACAGCTTTATTAAACTCAACCAGGACATCAAGATCACTGTCTTCAGACTGCTCGCCCCTGACATAGGAACCAAACACACCGATTTCCTGAACAAAAAATCTATTTTTCAGTTCGTCTCTGTGTATATCTATGGCTGTTTTTATTTCTTCTAATGTTGGCATACAAACCCTTACATAAGAATAGAGTATTTATTATAAACTATTGATCTTTGCATTCCCAAATCATATAGTTCAACATATTAGTTTACATTATTGGAGGGGGGATTTTGAAATGCAGCTACGAAAGATCGTGCTAAGCACGATCTTTTATTTAATATATTGAATATATTCCTAAAATACTATTTTAATTGGTAATTGTCCGATTGTGCTTTCCTGATAGATATTTACATCACTCGCTTATTAATAAGTAAAGCATACTGATTTGAATAAAAAAGAACTCATATATTAAATCTACTTATTTCCATTTATTACTTAACGCAAAGCCTTACCCACTCCCTTAGCCTAAGTTCAAAGTGGGAATACTTCTGAATTTAGCGATATTGCGTTCAAAGTTGTTGTCTCGCATGGCAATTAGGGTTATACTTACAAATATTGGCTCTTAAGTAACCTCAATATAATGTTACTCATCATCGAGAGATGATTATTTATTATTCAACTTGTTGTTTACTGTAAGTTGAAAAGATAGGTTCTACAGGAGAATTTATGGGTAAGAAATAAATGTAATGGCACAAAAGAGAATAATTCAGATGCAGGGAAAGTAGCGCATCCTGCTCCGACTCTGACAAGATGGAAGTGCAAAACAACCATCAAACAGAGCAAAGGAGGCAGGATGCAACTTAAGACTATCCTAAATCGGGTACTAAAAATCAAGTC
>PJEL010004928.1_pt1 | contig 10853 bp, 6 predicted proteins | sample 1853271 | NCBI WGS metagenome assembly PJEL01 (sample SAMN08108733, study PRJNA415343) | Invertebrate metagenome, whole genome shotgun sequencing project. | host: Globobulimina | place: Sweden: Gullmar Fjord | collected 2015-08 | reverse complement strand
GGTTCGTTAAAGCCTTAGCTTTATTTCTTCTAAAGAAATCATACTTTAGAGCCAAAAAATATTGACTCATCAGGGTTTCTCCACTCATTCTTCCTCTTTTACGATCAATGCGACAAATATTTAAGGTTCTATAAGTTTTGGAATAATCCAACCTATTAAACTTGTGAACCGCAATAGCATTCACTCTGGTTGAAGTAAGAAAAACGACATTCATCATCTTGCCCCAGCAAGAATGCCACTTGTTAGTACCACGGTTACCGCATTTGGATTCTGAACACGAGACTCTTCCAACCGATAACCACCACACTAGAGACTAACAGTGCAGCAATCAAACTGATAAGCTGGCTAAATCGTGGCAAGAGAAGGGTGTATACGTATGTATATATATTGTATTTATATCAAGGGGAGGATTTTAGTTCCCCTTCATGTCCGGTCTATCCAAACAATCACTCATGGTAAGGGGAGCGCTTCAATACGACAAACCGAGCGCCGGACTTCACTGTGTCGGTTTCAAAAATCATTCGTTTTAGCAACATTTGCATTTACAGGCTTCTACCATTACGCGGTAACCTTGCGTAATTCTCCGCCTTAACCCACCTACCTAACCCTAAACCCTGCAGAGTAACCCCTGTTAGCATACTTATCGTATGCAGCAACCCTAATAATTCTAACCCTAACCTTCTAACCCTAAACCATAACCATGACCATAATCCTGGCTCTCGTGTGGCTATAGGGATCGAATTATATACAATATTATACGAACCACAATGGACATTCTCGGAATTCCAAAGGATAATAAACTCCTTCTTAGTGTCGTGTGCGCTACTGCACTATGGGTATTATTCGCGTTTACCCGTCCTAAGAAGAAGAAGGATACGAAAAAGTATTCCGTCGTGATAGATGAGAAAGAACGCATTCGTAGGGCTCCTGAATCACCTCATAAGGTAGGTATCTCTACCTCACTCACCGCGACGGGATTATCTCACCCTCCTGTGCTCGTAAGGGAGAGTGCACGTACGCTGAAACTTTCAGTTCGGCTTGATTGCACTGGGTCTAGCACCCGTCAATTTGCACATGAGAAATTCATTCATCAATGCTGTGCTCTCACATTTTACACCTCCCTGAGTTATATTTATTTTTCCATTTTGCTTGTCCTCCCATCTTTTTAGCTATACGACTGTATCCCTGCATCTCCCGAGTTCAAGACAGTGTACGATGCATTCAAAGGTAGGTGTATTTTCTGCTAATGACAGTGGTATGCATTGCCCCCAAAACCTTCAGAACAACCTATAGCAGGGATTTATGTAACACTCTTATCAGTCTTCGAATGACGATTTGCTGTATGTGACTAATAATAACGAGTGAAGGGGAGACGACTCATATCACCTCCGTATTTCCACAGGGATCACAGAACGCTACCCGAATAATCCATGCTATGGCTGGCGTCCACCTCGGCCAGACGGAAATGGAGTGGGTGATTTTGAGTGGATGACATATTCTGAAGCTTTCAAACTTGCTGTGGAATTTGGAGCAGGGCTTGTAGGCATGAATCTTATTCCTAAGAAGAACGATGGGATGAAATCACTTGCACTCTACAGCGAGAATAGAAGAGAATGGGTACTCAGTATGCATGCCACCTTTTGCCATGGCGGTACTATAGTGCCCATCTATTCCACATTTGGTGATGCCGAACTTGCGTACGTTCTGGATCAGATAGAAGTTACAACAATTGTTTGCTCTTCTGACAAGGTTAACAAAGTTGTTGAGTGCAAAAAGGATTGCACTTCTTTGAAAACGGTCAGTCTATGTGATATGTTGTTCATGTTCCTTTCTAATCATTATCTTACCCGTTGAAGTGATATGACGAGTGCTACTGCTGTGTCCCTCTTGTCCTCACCCTCTGAAGATTATTGTGATGGACATGGGCCAGAAAACTGAACTCACTAAGGACGTTAAAAAGGTAATTGAAACTACGCTCCGTTTTTTGGCAAAAGGATGGTACTAACCCGTACTGCGTAACCTTCAATTCTTTCTCAGTCGGTGGCTTCTGCTGGACTCACCGTGTTCATGTGGACGGATGTATGTACAGTACTCTCATCGCATGTTGTTGTTTATATGGGTGTTTTGCTGGAGCATATGATGCTGTATTTATGTTTGGTCTGCGTGTGTCTGATCTCTCGTGTTTTCTTGCGTTGATTCATTTAAATATAATACTGTTGGAACAATAATAGGTTGTGCAATATGGCAAACTACATCCAACATCTCTTTCTCTTCCAAAAGGTCAGTCAACATTTTTACTCTTAAACCGCCCTCGTGTCCCGCCCGCGCTAGTGCTTCTACCAACCACCACCCAGTGGGAGTGTGATTACTTTTTTATTCTTTTTGCCCCGTTTCTTTTTTAGCACCAAAGCACAGTGCACTCACCACCTGAAACCCATTTTTTTTCCAGGGAAAGATTTTGCGATTTTCTGCTACACAAGTGGTACAACGGGTCACCCAAAGGTAGGGTAGCAGTATTTATTAAAGAGTTCTATTCTTTCATATTCTAGTTTTGAAGCCAGCCGCCGGCTTATCACTCACTTCCTTCTTCTTCATCTCCTACCCTTCGATTCTTTTCCTTTCTTTCCAGGGAGCATTGCTTACGCATACAAATTTGATTGCTGCTGCTGGGAGCACAACATTGCGATGCATTGTGGCTAATCCATCAGATGTTTACCTTTCCTACCTTCCTCTTGCCCATGTATGATCGATGGACAGACACGCTGTGCATGCAGTAGTATCCAAGGGCTGGGTTGGGTTTGCTTGTTGTGCTTTGTTGTCGCATATGCATGCGGACCGACTGCCCTCGTGTATCTACTTGCATATTGTGGAAATTCCAAATCGAATACAATTCCTGGGATAGTAGTGTCGGTTTTGTTAATACTAATACCCGTTTAATGAATCTCTTAAACGCTGATGGTGGCCTTACAATATTGTAAAGTGTAGTGGCTATTTCTACTGCTCTCACCCAATATCTATCTGAATTCTGAATTCTGAATCCATCCCATCCTCGTGCAGGTATTGGAGTTAGCCGTCCAAATGTGCATTTTTTCCTCAGGTGGCCGAATAGGATTTTATCAGGTAAATAAAGTGGCTATAATAATTGAAGAATTATGACGAAGCGAAGCGAAGCAGCTTGTGGGATTGGTGGATCTCCCCTCTGTGTTGTTGTGGTTTTCTTCTGCAATTGTACTCACTCACGCAACCCCTGGCCTGAGAAACAAAATACATATAGCATTTCAATATTTGGGGATGTGCTGCTTCTGCACGTTTTGTGAATCAGAAGGAGTGTGGTAGTGGTTGTATCTTGATTGGATAGCAGCAGCAAGCAACCTTGTGCCTTGCTTTTCAAAGCACTCGTCATTTGTTTCTACATGTTTACTTACTGTAGTGCCATACCGGCTGGCATCTCAGGGTGATACCTTGAAGATTGCAGAGGATCTAAAAGCCCTTCGTCCAACCATCTTTGTCTCGGTGCGTGTGTAATAGTAACTGTGGGTGTCGTTCTAGTAGTGCATTACATTTTTATTCAACTGAACACCACAAATATTAGGTACCCCGCATGTTAAACCGTATGCATGATAGAATTATTGCACTTGCTTCGTCTTCTCCTGTGAAGAAGGTATGGTAGTGGTAGTACTGGTCTCTCTTTAAATATTATCATCCTTTGGTGCCTGTCCTGCTGTTGGGTTGAGGAGTTGAATTGACAAGGAATGTTGTCCCCTCCCTTTATCCTGAACCCGGACCACTCACCTTTTGAACAACAATGGCAACACCAACAACAATTATGTTTTCGCTGATTTCAATTCAATTCATTCTAAAAATCATAACCGCTATTGTATCTGAAGATTCTCTTTAATTTGGGCCTCGCTGTGAAAAGGGCTAAGCTTGCATCTACTGGAATCCAGAAGCATGCATTTTTTGATCGAATTGTGTTTTCCAAGGTGCGGTGGTACTGTACGGTAGTAGATCTAGGATTAGGTGGTGGTGTGGCAGGGTGAGGGTTGTAGTAGTAGTAGCTACTGTACTGCTACAGCAACAGTGTCATGTGGTGGTATAGATTCTTCCTTCGTGAGTGTTGAGAATTGTCACCGCTGGCTGGAGAGTTTCGGGTTGATGAAGAATTATGATATATATATTTATTATCTGCTACTGTGCTATTAGTATTTGCGCCTGCCTTTTGCATCCAGCTAGTTATACCTTGAGAGAATGTCTACGGCACCAGTTATTTTTCTATTTATTATGTTTCTGATCTGAATGACCATGACACACCATTCACATACAACGTGTAGGTAGCTAAGAACATCGGTCTTGATCGATGCCATCTGCTGATTACGGGATCTGCTCCAATAAGTCCTGAGGTGTGCTTATGGTGTCTTGAGGGGTAGTAATACACCTAACTAGCTATTGCTGTAGTCTTAGAGTTATACTATACTTACACATTTGTTTTTTTTGTACACACGCACGCAGGTCTTTTCGTTCATTAAAGTAATTCTTGGTTGCGATGTTGTCGAGGTAACGAAAACCGTAGGCTGCTCTGTCAGCAGCCCACAAACATTTTATTGCTTACTTGCCCAATCTATTGCTCACAATATATTTATCATCCGTGGTGGTGGTAATCTAAACCTACATTTGTGTATCAGGGCTATGGTCAGTCAGAGACATCGGCTGCTGGTAACTTACGAACTATCTTTCTGGCATAATCGTATCTCCATTCCAAATGTGGTTGTTTCCCTGCTGCATAGTACTACTTGTTGTCATCACTAGAATATATATCTAGTATTAATCAACAACAACTTAGACAAGCGCTGACGAGACCCCCATTCATTCACACCGGAAACCATGCTTCTGCCGTGCATGTCACCATCCATCCCATTCTGTTTTTTTTGCATCGTGATTGATATATTCATTTTGTTGTTTGCCCACTACCACTGCAGCAACGATATCTGACCCAAAGGATACAGCAAGTAAGTAATGAATCCTCCGCGGGCTGCTTCCATCCGCTATCACCCAACGATTATTTACCAGGTTGTTTCCCTCTGTCTTTTGCGCTCGCTCCCTCGTCACGCGTACGCCACCAGTGGGACATGTTGGAGGGCCAAGCACATCGACAGAGGTAAGGGCACTAGACTGCTACAGTGCCTCCCCTTTTGCTGCTCATTCTTCCTTGACTTATATATGTGCACGAATTTAATCCGACAAAAAACTGTGTATTGATTGAATACGAATTGAACATTAAATCTATCCCCAAATTATTTTATGCGGGCGGGGCGGTGTGTGTGGCATGTGAACTGCAAAACGAATGCTTCAGATAAAGTTGGTGGATGCACCAGACATGGGTTACTTTTTTTCAGATACACAACATGGAACTGGAGATGAGGTAGGTGGAGTAGGTACAATCGTAGATGGATGATGACGTAGCACCTGTTCTAGCTAAGTTCGTGCAGTAAGTAGCAACCTGCACAAGAGCAGAAGCAAAAGCTCATAGAGCGAGCAATGAAATAATTCTATTCTACACTTTCTTCTAAGGCCATCAAGTGCGAAGGACGTGGGGAGGTCTGCTTCCGGGGGCCAACATGTTTCCATTCGTAAGTAGTTGGTGCCTTATTTCTGAAATAGACATCCCACATCATGTATGATGTAGTAGTAATAGTAGAGTATTATGAAAGTGCATGGGGATGGAACGTTTGCCCTTCTTGTACGTACACATTGTGGTGGGTGGGTTGGTTGAAGAGGGGTTATAAATCTACTTTTAATTTTATTTCTAATTGACCGGCAGTTTTTGTTGTTGGACCAGAAACTCGCGCCAACTTTATGTGATCCGTGAGCACTGTTTGTAGTGGAAGGACTATATCATCATCCATTATACCCATGCTGCCTCTGACACCTTAGTGCCCTTGTTGTGTTAGGTATTACAAAATGCCTGAGAAAACAGCTGAGGTACAGTCAGAATGAGCCTCAGCCTCAGCCTCAACCTCAACCTCAGCCTCAACCATAATAATAGCCTAGCTAGTGTGATACTGCTGCATTAAAACTCTGCCTCTAGCCCTGCCCTTATACAAGTGGGGTGTTGTAGTGCTTGTGCATCAAGCTCTCCGCTTACGTAGGATAGGATTTTGCTAAGAATATTACGACCCGTGGTAGTCCGTCCATTGCACTTTTGTTGGCAGTCGCTGCTAAAGCTAAAACGTTTTTCACTACTCGCAGACAATTGATTCTAATGGTTGGGTCCATTCCAGTGATATCGGGATATGGTTGCCAGGCGGACAGCTACAGGTGAGATACACACAAAGCAGCAGCCCCTATTATTATTAACTGTAACTGTGTTCTGGACCTGATGGCTACCTGTCTGCTGCTGCATCCTCACGCTACCTACTATAACAAGCTCGTGGACCGCAAGTCAAATATATACAAACTGGCTCAAGGGGAGTATGTCGCACCAGAAAAGGTGAACTTAAACTTCGTTTTATTGAGTGTTTGGTGGTGAATTGTAACGTACTACAACACCATATAGCAGCGTATGTAATGCATGTTGCAAGTGCTACTGCGGCTGCGTAGAAGAGAGTGTTGAATCTGCTGTCATCAAAAATACATGCATTAGTTAGTGTACCACACATGCACATACTCTATCTGTCGTAGGGTGTTGGTTGTAGACATGACTGACCAGGAGGACAGCGCCGGTAGTCACCACGTTTCCTGTACTCTTGTGTTACTGAAAAAACACATTGTGCTGCTGCCGTACTCATATGCGTATGTAATTGTTCACTGTCCTCTCTCTCTCTCTCTCTTCTCTCTCTCCCATTGCAGATTGAAAATGTGTATGCTCGGTGTGGTCTGGTTGCACAGTCCTTTGTTTATGGGCATCCACTGAAGGTAAACTAAAACTAAACCCCATTGCTGGTATAGGATATGGTTCTTTTTAACATCTAATCTCATCTAGCTTCTTGCATTGCCTGGCGTGCTTCACTAAATGCTGCTCTTGCCGCCTCCTCAACCTGATGTAGCACTTCTTGGTAGCTGTGGTTGTACCTGACTATGAGGTACATGAAAATAATAGAATAAGAGACAAGCAGCAGCAAGCCCATGATGCAGTAGCAGGGCATGAATAGCATATACCATGCCATGCCATGATGATACGCCGCCGCTATGTAGTTTCTACACCTACATACTCTTTGTGGGTGGGAGCGCTTGGATTAATGGAGGGATATTCATTCTAATTTTTATCCTTCCCCATTTCAAAGGTTATTAAAAAGAGGATCCCTCGAGTTAGTGACAAAACTGCAGGTATAGTTACACCCCAGTCCCCTTGTAGCCTTATTTCCCTGACCGGCCATCGTTCACCATGACTAGAAGCCACCCCCCTCACTACTGCTGCTACTATTTATAATATCCTTCTGTTGACGATCCACTTAAACGCCCACACCAATTGCCTCATCGTCAAGTGCATTAGTAATGCCCTGGCACTTTGACGTTTTCGTGATTCCCACCATTACATTTGTTCCTTTTTATACCCAGGTCCCTCCTCCCTTATCTCACCCACCTAATATATATACATATATATATCTTCTCCCTCGCCCTGCCCTCCAGATGAACTTTCCAGAGACCATGAAATAGCCAACATTATCCTGAAGGCCATGACTGAGGTGACGAGAATAGATATGTGATATGATGGGGTGGTGGATCACATGACGACTGCACTTCTCTTGTTACCATCTACATTCACTCACTCACTCACTCACTCACTACTGCCACCATATATTCTAATGCATGTATTATTTAACTACCTGATCATTTATGCTGAAGCCCCCTCCCCTCCCCCCCCCTCCACAACTGTGGTGGTGGTGAATGAACATTAGCATTCGTGTCATTGTCATAGTCGTCTCGTGACCCCTAACGTTTATTGCCTCTCCTCTGTATCCTATCCTATCCTATCCTATCCTTACGTTATAGACTGGCCGTGCTGCTGGGTTGAAAGGCTTTGAGCTAGCCAAAGTCATTCACTTAGAGGTGGGTAGTGGAGTCTGGAGTAGTACTAGTACTAGTACGAGTAGTAAATTCTCTGAGTTGCTGTAGTCATTTGGAGGAGTGAGCGAGCAGTCACACTAGATATAGTACTGTATCTATCGAAACCTTGTTGATGCCCCTATTGTGTTATGGTTAGGGTTAGGCAAGAGAGTTCAATTACAGTCCATCCTTATCCCCCCCATTGGGAGAGAAATATTAATGTAATAAGCCCAAGTAAAAGCAGGGCCATCTTCTCACCCGACCGCCTACTACATTGGATGAAGCCGCTGCTATGTTGGACCATTTTCAATTGTTTAATCCTTAAAGTGTTTTCCGGAATAACACATCGTCACTCACCCTCAGGTCGTTCCATTCTCTGTGGAGAATGGCTTTCTCACCCCGAGCTTCAAACTCAAGCGCCATGTGGTAAGTAGTGTGTCAGCAGATCCTATGAAAACTGAGACTGCTGTGATGGGTGTTGTGCCTATACCCCCCTCCTACTTATACAGTAGTAGTAGAAGCGGCAACCCATGTGTGTTGAATGCAAATGACACCAAATACTAACCATTGAACCATTGAACCATTGAAATTGAACCACCACCTCGATTCTCGATGGATAGACTAAAGTGCATTACGAGAAAGAAATCCAAGAAATGTATTCATAGACAAAAGTGATGGATGCATCAGCACTGAAAGTACTACTACCACCTATAAACGTGTAGTTACAGTAAAGTAGTTCTTAGAAATTCCATTGGAAGAAAGAGGACTTTTTGCAGCTCTTTCAATTTTTATTACTAGCTAGCTAGTCATCTCATCATTGTTGTGATTAATGATGAGCTTACATTTTATCATTAGGCCAAATACCATCCTTCAGTTTGTTGATATTGGCATGAATATTCTCTGGTGGAAAATCACTCAGAATTGCCCAGGGGACTCAGACCGAGTTGTAACTTCTCTTGAAGCATGTTGAGGTCAGACCTTCCTTCTATATGAAGATCGTGAGCCGTTATGTCTCTCATGGGTCGAAAGGTCCGTTCACCACTCATCTGCAAACACATTTTAATGCAAGGAAGATTGAGACATGGGAGCGAGAGAGGGAGAGTTGGCAGTGTTATACTTATACCCCAGAAACACAGAAAAACACACCACTCATGTAACTACACTCCTCTACGCTAATCTAACCCTAACCCTACGCACCTGATAGAGGTTAGATGGATGAGAGGTGTAAATGCACGCGTAGGAGGCAACTTGTTGGGCAAAACGACTGTCTTGGTAGCCTGCTTTAAACAGCTGTCCCCATACTGGATGGAAAAGATTGTGAAACTTCACAATCTCCTTTTCAAGCGAGGCTTTACAAAAAGCCTGCTCTGCCTTCACCTTTACGAGTTCATCCCCCTTCTTTTTGTCTTCACCCGTAGTGTACATATAATAGCGAAGAATGTCTGCCATTTCATCTAAGTGATACTTTTGTGGGGAGTTCGGTTAGGTCGTGTGTGGAAATAGTAGAGAGGAGGAGGTGAGGGGCCGGCCGGCCACCAGCCAACACAATGCTGTATTTCATCTAAACACAATACTACTACTGTGTTGCCATCATCCAGGTCAGTGAAAACGCAAACATTTAGGTGGTGGTGGCGGCGAAACAAAGGATGAAAAATAATTTGGGGCTCTGCTCTCGATTCCCAAACCCTGGCCCTAACCCTGAGAGAGTGATGTGCATGTACACCTCTACTGTTGTAAATACAACATGCTAAACCAATGAAGCTTAAAAGATTTAAACCCCCCCCACAAATGAGAACCAACCAATGATATATCCTCCTATCCTCCACCACATCGCACAATGGAGGCGGCACATACACAACTGGCAACAGGTATCACACAATCCCAGAAATGTACACACCTGCAGAATTCGCAGTTTATCTAATTCATCCTTCTGACTTCTAAACTGCAGTTGCATTGTAAGTTCTGTTTCAAGTTCAGGGACAACTAGGCAAGTGCGCCATCCAAGGTGTCGTTTTGATCTCGCGATATCAGCAAACACATGATCACCAACAAAAAGTACCTAGCATAGTATTGCACCATCCAGAGAGGCAGTCAATCGCTATCATCAAACATTGAAATTGTTACGAGGAGGAGGAGCAGCAAATGCAGCGGGTGGTAGTGGTGGTGTTTGCTGCTGCTTACCTTTTCTCCACTCTTCAGGCCAAGCATGGCATGGAGATGCTGCCAATTTCCACCCTGGAAAATATGACTTCCCCTCTCGGCAACGTTCTCCTTATGCCTGTGGTGAACAAATTGCCCAACATCACACTGTACAAGACTAAGACTGTCATCCTCTGGATCAACCACGTATAGCGGTAGACCACCATCCTCTTGAAAGTCAGGCTTACAAGAGTCTGTAATAATAATATCAAAGAGCTGTTCATTGGAAATGGGCGCCCTATCCAGGGGCTTCATTTCTCCATCCTTACGAAGATAGGGAGGCGCATTTGAGGACATATGCAAGTCACTGGCGCCGTCGCTGATCATTACACGAAGGATCTCATCGATTCTGGCCGGGCCACTCCCTGTTGATACGGTTGAAACGGCGGCCGGCTGGGAAGCCGGCGGACTCTGGGTTGCCTGGGGGGCCCTTTCCTGGGGAAGGGAAGGGGGCCTCTGGAACTCTTGTTCGAACAAGACTTCCAAATACTAACATTCCGAATAAACAGTTGTGCTTCTTAGTGATACAGGGAGCAGGTCAGTGGGCCCTGGATCTCTCTTGTGGAACTACACTAATAAGATCTCTACCTTCTTCTAAATTCTTCCAATAT
>PJEL010004927.1_pt1 | contig 10853 bp, 18 predicted proteins | sample 1853271 | NCBI WGS metagenome assembly PJEL01 (sample SAMN08108733, study PRJNA415343) | Invertebrate metagenome, whole genome shotgun sequencing project. | host: Globobulimina | place: Sweden: Gullmar Fjord | collected 2015-08 | reverse complement strand
ATCCTTTGACGATAGGCCAGTGATGTTCTTTACCGCCATACACATCAAAAACAACCTTATCCATACTTTCTGTTAGAAATTCCTTAAATGTTTTCATTTTTCCCTTTCTACTATTTACCTATCTACACAGTTGTATTTCATCACCATTACGATTATTTCCATGGCCATCTCGCCCAATACAATCATGTCCGTAATTAATATTCCAGTGACAATATACAATACACCGCTCCGCCGAATTTAAAATTTTGAAAAAGCAATGTTCAGCTCTGCATTCCTTCTGTTGTGATGTCGTAATTGAAGTTTTCGGTATCATAATATTTAACCCTTTTCAAGAAATGTTTCAATACATAATTTTTTCGGTTCTTATATGTCAAATCATCAGCAACATCATAAAGAGTTGATGTGGTGTTTCCATATTTCCTGAGTACACGACCAACACTCTGAATAACTTTCACACTTGAAAGAACGGATTCAGCGAAAATGAGTGATTGGAGGTTGCGTATATTAATTCCGGTTGAAAAAGTGCCATAAGAAGCCACAATTATAACGTCATTATATTTTTCAGCAACCTCACGAACCTTTTCCCGATAATCTACTTTAACGGTGCCATCAATGTAAAATACCTTTTTATTTTTAAAATTCTGTTTGATTAAACGGTAAATGTCCCTACCGTAATCACGTATTTTAAAAAGCACCATCGTATTGTTATTTCGTGACGCTGCTAATTTACAAATAAATCTTTTACGTTCGGGGATTCCCTGAATGATCTTCATTTCTTCTTGATATTCTTTTTTCTTTCGACCAGCAAATTGTTTGTTGATTTCGTCACTATATTTTAAAACGATACATTTTATCATCAGATCAGATAGAATTCCCCTTTTTATCAAATCTGATGATTTTGAAAATGTTTTTATATTTCCTAAAAGTGCGTTCAACTGTATTTTTGCTATCTTGCACTCTTGAATATGACCTGTCATTCCAATACGATAATGTGCGTTAATACAATGATTAGCTATTCTTGGTAGTACTGATGCCGTAGCTTCATGCACTTCATCTATTACAACAGCATTGAAACCTTTATAATATTCAGGTGGCATATTTTGTAAACTTTGCCATGTCGATATTGTTATTGGTTTATCGGTATATTTTTCCTTACCTGCATAAATTTTATGAACATCTTCACTATAATCTTTTAAATTTTTCGCATAATCTTGAAAATCTGAAGCCATTTGTTCTGTCAATGATATTCTCGGCACCAACAACAATGATTTAAAATCCGGATAAATGTATTGTAACAAATTAAAAAATATATAGTAAATCATAGATTTTCCTGAGGCGGTGGCGCTAAGACCAATCATTTTCTTATGGTACATAAAATATTGAACGGCTTTTATTTGATAATCTCTTGGTACCAAATCAGATTTAAGTACCTCGTCACAAAACTGGACTATTTCATCAGATGATATTTTATGCCCGGTTTCTAATAAAACGGGGTCAATTTGATACTCGATATCATTTACTTTAAAATATTTCAGAAGTTTATGTAACAATCCATATGGCAAAAGGCAATTTTCAGTTCGGAATAATGTAATTTTCCCCGACCACACGCCGCTGAGATATTTTGGTGACCATTGGTAATTCGGCGTATAGAACGAGAAAATCTCGGATATCTCTTTCGCGATATCGTATTCGCAGTCCACCTGAATATGTGACTGGTTATAATGTAATAATTTTATCATATTGTCCGTAATTCCCATCCATTCAAATAGCGCTTCCCATCGATCATATTTACAGCACAATAAACAATACCCATTTCTATCTTTCATTATTAGTTTTCGGTATGAATCCACCACTAATTTCATGAAGCCGTTTTTGTCGTTGTGCTACGACCGAATTTTCATATTCGGGATCGGCTTCATTATGAATTTGTATATGCCCAACCAACTGTTTTGATGTTTTGAATTCCATCTTGCAGATAGGGCATTTAACCAATTCTATGGTGCTCATATATTCAGCCATTAAGAATTTCTCTCCCAACAGTTTTTTCCATCAGCTCAACATCCTTCTGGCCGACGTTGTTGTGGCTTTCTTCAATGTGACGGTGTTTGTCATCATCGTCATCAAAATCTTTTTTGCAGATCGGGCATTTTGCCATTTTTATACTTACTCCTTAGTTGTATTTATCTAAATCAATTAAAAATACGGGTACGGTCTTTAAACCTAATAAATGGGCAGATGTCATTCGGTGATGGCCGTCATAAATATAGTGCTTATTTTTATATTTGACGATGCGAGGTGGTTTCACATCACCACGTATACCCGTTTTAAATTTCTTTAAACTGAAATCTTTTATAATTTTTTCAACTTCATCACGGAAAACATATTCTTCAATAGCTGTAATGTTCTTTAATTTAATATTAACAGGACCCTGTTCAGTAGCTTTCGCTCGTGCAGCTTTAAATTTATCATCGTGTTGCCATGGGCGCTCTTTAAATTTAAAAGGCACCTTTGCTTGATTCTCCTTTTTCCAGTCAGGGAGGCCCTTTAAATCAGACATGGCCTTTGAATTATTTTCTAAAATATTTATCCAGGATTTCATTTCCCTGCCTTTACCTGTGTTACTTTATACTTAGGATTAATCACCGAATAAAAGCCCGATGATTTTTCATAGAGACCATCTATTTTTATAAATTTATTCCACGCCTTTACGACCGTTTTTGTGTCCGAATATTCAACCAATCCAAGTTGAAAATTTCTTAATTCATCTTCAGCCAGCATGTCGTATAATTCATCATTGTTATCAACACCATAATCGTCAAAAAGAATTTGAAATCTTTTGCTGTTTTTCTGAATGTAATCCATCATGGCCACGGCGGATTTTTTATTCAGGATGTCGGAAGCATAATCGTGACCATCTTCGAAATCTTTTGGATTGATATCGATTGAAATGATATCTTTTCCATACGTTTTCGCTATTTCAAGAGACCCGAAATATATACCGATTCCGACTTGATTATTCCCCTGATTCATCAACGCTGGGTCAAGTTTTGTGGTCTTATGGTTGTCACCATGATAAATCGTTAAAAGTTTAGATTCGGTGAGAAATGATTTAAAAGTTTTCATTATTTCCCTGCCTTTAATTCTTTAAATTTGATCAAATTGTTGATATCAAAAGAAAGTTGTGTCGTCTTTTTCAAAATAGATTCCAGCATTTCCACCACTTTCTTATGACTATTTACCTGAAAAGCAATTTTAGAATACTCCTCGTCGGACTCAATATAAAATTTCACCTGCGTATACTTAATTTCATATGGATAATTACCATACAGATAAAAATTTAATTTGTCTTTCCAAACTTTGGCAAGTTCCTTTTCCTTTTTTATCAGGATATGTGACTGCCGATAGAAGTGCCTGAGCCACTTATTATGAAGATTCGGGATAGCTCGTAATTTGCTTTCCAGATCGGCTTTATCCAGATTAAAATCTTCTTCGGCTTCTTTCAGGTAATTTTCGATCACTGATTCAAAACTATTGCTCATAATAAATAAACCTCTTTAAGTCTTCTTTAATTTCTTAATCTCGTCCTCTATTTCTTTTCTTTCTTTATCTGCTCGTGCACCTTTACCAAATAATTTAGGAATTGATTTGATATCGTCTTCTAATGATTTTATTTTTCTTGATATCCTGGCCGACATATCGGATTTCGATTGTTTCTTTTTGGATATTTTCATTTCTGCATCATTTAGGGCGACATCTTTTTTAGTATCCCAATGGATCATAATTTTATCTCTGCCCTTATATGGTTTATCCAATTGGATGGTATAAATAATCGTATTCGGATTCATATTATGAAACCTTCTGTCAACTAATGTCCCGATAAATTTCGTACCATCAATATATTTTCCTTCAACACGGGCATCTCGTGAAAATACCGTTTTTGTTGATTCCTTTAATATATCTTTGAAACTTTTCATTTTAGCTTTTTCCTTTTCCTTCTATTATAACACAACTATCTTAATCTGACAACTTATTAAATTTAAGACCATTAACTTTGAAACTCACATCCATCCGGCTCGGCTCAACATCTTCAATAGACACCGTCAGTGGAAGATCAGATATCGTGAATGGAAAAGCATCGATGACAGTAACCTCACACATCAGATTAGATTTTGCATCCAGAATATCAATTCCGATATCAATAACCTCCCGTGAAAGGCTAACGGTATTCGGATCTCTTAATCGATACATCCAATCCACAAGCGCGATATAGTTGGATAAATCCTCCTGAACCAAAAACTGAAGGTTTAAATCCTCATATTCCATTGAATCACCCGGTATATGTATCTGCCGAATATTTGTTGGTTGTGGTGTAACTCCCATTATTATTGTTGGTATGGATGCCACCACGCAGCTATCACCCAATACCTTGATATCGTCTCGGGTCGACATGAACGTCACCCGAAATCTATTTTCATACATCCAATTAAAAACATTTTGTTTCTGAGCCATTTTGACAAATTCCTTTTGATTATGGTAATATAGATCCTATATATGTATTTACTGAAAAATAAATAAAATAATTTGTGACAAAAATATCATGAATGTGGTATAATCAATAGTAAATAAAAATTAAAAGATTAGAGACCTGATTGGTTTCGCCCAATTAAAAGATTAAAATACTAAAATACTAAAGATTAAATACACTAAAAACTCTGAATACTTATATCTTGTACGTCGTCACACATTAATTTGATGGACTCCTTGGGTACAAGATAGGTCGAAACGACAATCATTAAACTTTCCCACCAAGGGGCTGAATAGTCATAGGGAAAACCTGAGAGCGAAAGGTGAATCGGGAGACTATAAAGGTAGCTGGAACTACCGAGGACAAATCACCAATCTGAACAGCCAGTTGGAGTCAGAACTATATAAATGCTCTACCCATGTCGTTTATTTTTTTAATAAACCGCGAGGGAAGAGAGAGCTATAACTTGAGTGAGAAAAAAGATAGTTCGCGTAGCGAACTGGCGCTTTAGCGCCATGTTGTTGATATCGTTGACTATATGTGATTTTTCCGCTACAACTATTTGATTTTACTATTAAAAAAATCCCGCTATCGCGGGAGGTCGCTATCGCGACCTATTTTGATTTTCGAGGTAAAATTATGAATAAGATTAAAAAATATCAAGGATGGATGAAATATCATGTAATTGATTTTTTAAACGGTAATGATTTTAAAATTAAAAAACATATATCAAAAGATGATCTTGCATTGACAATAAATTATCTGACAGGATGGGATAAAAAATATACTTGGAATAGTAAAAAGACAATCAGCAGATTTTCTAAGGATATTATTAAAAGAAAAGTTAATTTATCAAATTCGTATAAAAATCCGATATCAAATCAACCATCACCAATTATTAGACGTCGTAAAAATTGTGATGATGTCAAAATTTCACTTGAATATATTCACGTTTATACCGATGGTTCCTGGCATAATATTGAGAAAGACATGGGTATCGGCATCGCAGCTCAATATAAAAATAAAGAAATCACATATTCCGCATATATCGGTAAGGGAACTAATAACATTGCCGAACTTACCGCTATCGAAGTTGCGCTCAAAAAACTTAAAAAATATTCCGCCAAGCCCTTTAAAATATACACTGATTCACAATATTGTATCGGTGTTTTATCAATGAATTGGAATGCTAAGAAAAATATCGAACTGATTACGAGAATTAAAGACTTGATTTCCGAATTTGATAATGTTAAATTCATTAAAGTTAAAGGCCATTCCAATAATTTAATGAATAATTTAGCTGATAAATTAGCCGTGGATGCCAGAAAAAATCGAAAATAAAGCTAAAGTTTCCTTGACAAGTACCGATATAAATAATACAATGCACAAAGAATCAAACAAAAACGGCAACCAAAAAGGAGAAATAAACATGGGTGAATTAAACAATACCGAATATATCACAGAAATCGAAACAGATTTTGAAGGTGATATCGAAATAATGATCAAATTCGAATATGATCCTGGTCAAATCGGAAGTTGGGATGATCCCTCCTTTCCCGAATCGGTTGATATTTATTCCGTAAACATAATTGAAACTGGGCAGGAAATTTGCCTTCTGGATGAACGCAAGATGGAAATTGAAATTTTAGACGCCATCGACGATTATAAAGGATTTTTGGGTGGTTTACTCGATGGTGGGGGATTAAGTGGTGAAATTTTAAGCGCCATCGACGATTATTGTTGTGAAAGGTATTTTTAAGGAGAAATAAAATGAGTTTACAAGATGATATAAATACGGTAAGAAACTTTATAAAAGGGTCGTGCTTTCCCGACTGGCCAGAACCGACAAATGTAGAAGATTATTCTGGCCGATACCAACCTTGGAAGGCTTTCGAACGAATTTGTGATCAAATGTCGGATGTACTAAAAAATCGAAAATAAAGCTAAAGTTTAGTTGACAAGTGCCGATATAAATAATACAATGCACAAAGAATCAAACAAAAACGGCAACCAAAAAGGAGAACTAAACATGACGGCAACAGCCAAAGCCCAAAAAACCGCACCCTCTTTCATGGACACCATTGCCAAATCAGCCAAAACCAAAACGACCAGCAAAGCAAAAAAGGTCGATAACAGCATCCTGACGAACGCACCAGATAACGTAAAGGCTGATATTGATGCCATAATCAAAGCAAAAAAGGCCATGAAAAAAGCCAAATCCGAAGTAACGGTCGCCGAAAAAAGCATCATTGACTTTGGCCAGAACCATAAAGATAAGATGGCACGCGCCGGTTCTTTTAAAAAGAGCTACAAAATTCAGGGAAACGGTGACGATACCGTAACCTTCGTGACCGCCAACAAATTTTCCTTCAATACTGATGATGTCGAAGATATCAAGGAAATTTTGGGAGACGCTGCCGACGAGATGATGCACAGCCGATATGACGTAAAAGTAAAGGCTGATGTTTTCACCGACGAGGAGAAACAAGCCGAATTGATGGAACTTTTAGGGGACCGCTTCGCAGACTTTTTTGAAACCACCGTTTCCTATAAAGTATCTGATGATTTTGACAGCCGCATTTACCGCGAACTGAATGAAAGCAAAATGGATGACCTCAAAGTGTATGTAAAACAAGCCAAAGCATCAGTAAGAGGCTAAACAAAGCCACCCACTTCAGGTCAACCATGGGCAAGGCAGCGATGCCTTGCCCGGCAAGGAGAAAGAGATAAACATGATATCAATAGGCCATTATCCGATAAAATCTGTATTTAAACACACAGGAAAAAAGAAAGTTGTATTCGATAATGTTATGGTCAAAATGGATAGTCAACGATATCATAATTTTAAAAGACACGGCATAAAATGTAAATCATGTGGAATAGAGGGACAATATTTTTCTCTTGAAAGCCATGATCATCAATTAAATAAATATCATTTTAATTTATATGCCATGAAAAACGGTGAACGGGTCTTGATGACAAAGGATCATATAAAACCGAAAAGTAAAGGTGGTAAAAATACAATGGACAATTATCAAACTATGTGCATGCCCTGTAATAATAAAAAAGGAAATTCTTATAAAGTTTAAGCGGACAAAATGTCCGTTTTTATGTCCATAAATAAAAAAGCTAAAGTAATCTTCAATATGGCCGATATAGTTTTTAAAGGAGATTGTGAAATGAAAATTAAAAAGATGAAATATTTCTTCCCAGAAAAACCAGTGCTCATGAATATCGAGCAGGAAAGCTTCGAAAGAATGAGCAACGATGATAACTGGGTCGCCGAAAAGAAATATAACGGGCAAAGGTGTTGCCTTTGGATCATTGACGGCAAGGTTGAATTTTGGGGACGTCACGGCAAACTTCTCAAATATAACGATGATCCACACCCTGAAATAGTCGAATACCTGAGCAAGAAATTTCCGAAAGGGGTGTTCCTTTTCGATTCAGAATTACGGCATAACAAAACGGTCGGTGTTCGTGATAAATTGGTGATCTGGGACGTGTTTATCTTCCGCGATGAACTATTGAACAAGCTCCAATATTGGTCACGTCGTGCCGTCATCGCTACGAGACTGGACGATAATAACGACCGAGTATCCTTGATCAAACAATACAAAACAGGCTTTAAATCGCTATATGACGTCGTCATAGCCGACGATGAAATAGAGGGTCTGGTAATAAAAAACATGCATGGCAAATTAAATATAGGCCGCGCATCGGCATCGGATTCAAATTGGATGTTCAAAGTGAGAAAACCATCGGGGAGATATGCATTTTAATCGAAAATAAAGCTAAAGTTTTGGTTGACAATGACCAATAAGTATTATAGTATTGATAAAGAAATCAAAAACGGCAACCAAAAACAAGGAGAAAAACATGAATTTTGAAAAATACAAAAATACATTACTCTATCCGAAACGACCTATCAAACCAATATTACATTCCTCCCCCCCGAACTATTTTAGGAATCATACTCTTGATGACTTTAAATCATATAAAGTGGCTTTCGAAGCATGGGAGAAAGATAAGGAAAGATATGATGAACTATTGAAAGAATGGAATATCGAAAGTAGAATGCTTCAACGCCAATTTCGATATGATGCAATTAGAGAAGCTGGTCTGGCTGACCATCCAAAGGCAGAAATGGCTTTTGATATGGCATGGGAACGCGGTCATAGTTATGGGAATCATGACGTATTCAGTTTTTTGATGGATCTTGCCGACCTTTTGAACGCATCCAGATTTGATTGCCCTTTGTGGAATGAAGGGGAAAATAATAATAATGTTTATTGATGACCTAAATTTGAGAGAATGTTATGATCTGGGATATGCTATAGACAAGCATCCGGTAAAGATTGCGGGAATACTTTTCCCCCATCGGCCACCGATGTACGTACAAATCACCAAACTAATTAAAAAGTATTTATACTATCGAGCCGCTGATTTGCGTCTCGGTTACCTCGGGAATTTACCCTTTGGTAAAATTGCCGCCGATATATATTGTGATATACCGGCCTGGGGAAAAACAATCAACTTAAGGGGCATTAAAGGGGCATAAGGGGCATGATTATGAAAATTAGAATGATTTTATTAACATCGATTATTATGGCACTGGTAAATTATGGACCAGCAATGTCGCACGAAAACGAAGATTTTAAACATGGGTCAATTTCTTGTCATGGATGGTTTATCATGGACTCCGGAATGAGAAAATGCTTTCTTGACAACGAAGGAGAATTGTGTTCGACAATAATTTATAACCACGGGAACTTCCATGTATCAGAACCGCATGATTGCCAACCGAAGGGAAAAGAAGATGAAACTGAAAATAAAGAAAACACTGAATAATGAGTTTTCAATCGTCGATGTCGAGAATAATAATTTAACGGTTGACGAAAGCCTGGATATGGATATGATATTAATCTCCATAACCTTGCTTGAAATGGACGGTCAGGTATCCGATATAGGAAAGATCATACTTGACCACCTTGACAATGAATCTTTAAAACAATTGATTATATTTTATGCCAGAAATAAAAATGATAATTTGAAATAAAACCTGGGGGATGATGTGAATAAAAAAATCTGCATATATTGTAAAGAATGTTGCTGGTCCGATCATAATTATTACCACGTATGTTTAAAAGAAGATGCCGATAACCGATCACAGATCGACCTCGAAAACGGGAGCTGCTCAAAATGGAAAAAAAATAAATGGTACATGGGGGGTTAAGATCATGAAAGAAATAGGGGCATGGATATTGATATTTTTTGTTACATATCTTCTACTTTTTACTGATATTGCTATGGCAGAAAATATGACCTATCAAGAATTTGTAGCTGCACAGGAAGATGCTATTATTGAAAAATGTATTGATGTGGATGCCGCTGGTGGTTATTGGTCAACCACCGATGAACGTGTCTGTATATTAACAAATCTTTATGCATTCAAAAAAGTTATGGTACTATTGTCAACAGCACGCGATGAACGCGATGAAAATAGGTTCAAATACATATACGACATTTGTGAACTACATAATTGGTCTGGGTGGAAAGAAATTCTTTCAGAAATCGAAAAAAGTCCTAAAGTTTAGTTGACAAGTGCCGATATAAATAATACAATGCACAAAGAATCAAACAAAACTTTGGGAGAACTAAACATGGCTGACATCATAACACTTGAAGAAATGATCGATTTAGACAAACATTTCAATTTCAATAAAATAGGCAACAGCCGATTTATGGTAGTTCAAAAATCGGGCACAGGCAACAGCACGACAAAGGTATCGGAAAAAGAAAAATTACGACTTCAGAATACCTTAATTGATACCGGCCGTGTTCAACGATTTTTGAACCTGCTATATGGCATGGGTGAATACAGGATAGAAGTCCAGTTGTCAGATCGCAGAACTTCCAAACGATGGGGAACAGCATGGCAATATAAAAGAAAGGTTGTTTTATACCGGCACACTGTATGGACTTTTTTACATGAAATAGGCCATATCATTACTGATGGTAAAGCAAAAACACATGGTCACGAATTCGGTGAATCACTGAAAATGTGTTACGAATTATGGATGGAATACATGGAAACCAATAAGACCATCCCAGGAATCAAACCACAAACGGCTCCCGAACGTGAATATAAAATGGCCGCAACCGGTCCAGATCTCAGCAGAAACTATATAACAGGTGGTGACTTTAGTATCGGGGATGAAGTATGGTTTACCGCCAGAGATGGGAGACACTTTGAAGGCACCATAATAAAAATTAATCGGAAAACATGTGGTGTTGAGACGGATACGGGGAAATGGAGAGTTTCACC
>PJEL010004926.1_pt1 | contig 10856 bp, 12 predicted proteins | sample 1853271 | NCBI WGS metagenome assembly PJEL01 (sample SAMN08108733, study PRJNA415343) | Invertebrate metagenome, whole genome shotgun sequencing project. | host: Globobulimina | place: Sweden: Gullmar Fjord | collected 2015-08 | reverse complement strand
AAAAAAATTAAACCCCCCCCCCCCCTCCTCCTTGTCTTCACATACTACTAACTCTCAAAAGTTGATGCCCAAGCCATGTGCAGATGATGACAACAGCCTTGAGTTTGGATGTGGTTTATTGCATTAAGCAAATTCTACTTTAAACACAAATCCAACCCAAACCACCACCTTACACAAATGCGTTCTGTGCCTAGGCCTGGGTTAAGTTAATTTTCAACTGGTCGCATGTCGATGACGGAGGAGCTTTTCTTGACTTCCTGGCATATCCTAGTGTTTCGGCGCATTTCGTAGACCCATCCTTCATCGTTTGCAAGCTTCAAGAAAACTGTGGGGGAGTCTGAGGCAACAATATCTTTCGCTCTGATTCGTTTCTCTTCTACTTGAAAAACTTTTCCCATGTGCAAAATTTTGTGTAACCGTTTTGGTAGGGCATTAAAATCTGGTGCTGATTGCACAACAACCCCATGTTCATGTGTCACTACGTAAGTAAAAGGTCCAAGCTCAACGGAGTCTTTCACAAGCTTCAAGAGCCTCCTCCCCGCTGCTTCCACCCTTACCCATTTATTTCCACCGGATTTCTGAACAAATATGACAGACCCAATACCATCATAAGAAACCTCTATGCGACAGATTGATGTGAAAGCGGTGCCTTTAGTCAGGAGCTCCCCTTCCATAGCAGTCAGATAGGGTGACGATCTTTCGTGAGTGCCCTCAGGAGCTATCACCGAATACACTTCTCTTACCTCAACATAGCTCTTTTCCAGTGCATCCGGACAGGGGATGGCCTCACACTGTATTTGATTATCTGAAATCCGAATCACCGTAGCAGCACCATCAAGATACCGTTCCACAAAGTAACCTTGTGGAGCATGGCAATACACGTAAGTAGTGGAGGCACCCATGGGGGTGAACTTATCACTGGCTTCAATAACCGACCCCATCGGGATGGCATGCGGTAAACACGGAGCACTTTCATCAGGCCTGGAAAGCAGGTTCATACCAGCTGGGTGTACAACACAATAAAAGTACTGTCCATGTTGCAAGGTGGGAGGGTTCAGATGCTCAAGGCATCGCTGGTCTTCAGTTGCCTCCATTTCGCACAACCACCCGGTTTGACGCCAAGCCGCTCTCAATTTTGAGCATTTCACATATACAAAGACATCGCTTGGACACCTTTGACGTTCCGTACACTTCAAAATTTCCCCGTGTCCTATCTTCTTGCTGTCAATTTCCACATTAGAATGGTGAGTACTCCATCAATATGCCAATGTACACAACAACAAACAAAACCTACCTTACCTCAAGGCTATTTCGCTACACATTGCATCTTTGTAGAGTAGACAGCCATCTGTTTTCGCCACTCGATAGTAAAACTCCCCAAATTCAACTTTTCGTTTTATATCCTTCACCCAGGAGGCTTCCACGCGTATATACATCCTACCTCTACTATTATTTTCTATAAGCACTGGCTGATGATAATCTCTACCACTATCTGTAGCATTTCTCGCCTTATATATGCCGTTGCCAGCTTCCAAATTATCTAGTAGCTCCCCTTCCACCATAGGAAGAGCAATGATGTCTCCAGACAAAGCCGAAGCTGTGAGAGGTATGTGTACAGAGCCCAGAGGCTGGTCTAGACTTCCATCTTTGGAGAAAGCTTGTAGCAAAATAGTATCATGGTCACTGTTACAAGGTACTATGGTACGATCCCCCATTTTGTACACTGCACCTCTTTTCGTTGTGGCATTGAAAACTCTAAAACGAGTGCTAAATTCATAAACCTTTTCCTCAGAAGGGAAGAAGCCTATAATGTGCAAGTGGAGTAATCTGGGCGAAGACATATCAATGATAGGCTCTCGAACAACTGGATTTAACTTTCTCCACTTCAAAAAAGTCATCTTACTGGAATTATTCTTACACGCCCAGTATCTGATCAATGCCTTGTCCGCACTGTTTGGCATTCGTACAGAAAGCTCGTCCACTTCATTCTTCTTCTTCTCCTCTGTGGTACACTTTCTTGCCACAGGCAGTTTTCTTGCAACCACATCAGCCCTGATTTCGGCCATGAATACCATATGTCTCCCATCCTGGGATGCTTTCATAGCGGCAGCTTTCTCATCGGACACCCCCTTCCAAACTGTAGTAAAGGGCCACTCACGTTTAATAATAGCCTCTTCTACCTCGCCAAGCTTACGCGATATGCGCCTTGCTTCCTCTAGATCCATGTCTACAGCCTTTTTTTTATCTTCTGATGATGGGTGATAATAATCATGACAACTTCCAGTTGCATTGGGTGCCTCTGGGGCACAAATACTCCCTGCCCCTCGCTGCTCTAATTTCTCTTGTCTTAAATAGGCATAAGAGGGTCAAGTGAGTACTTTTCTCCCTCCTGTCTCTTTGATCCAGCACAGTATCTCATTATGACATAGCAACAGACACAAACAATGAATAGCTACAGTCGCAGAAAAAGAACAATAACAGCAACAAAGGTCTGGAAAAATGAGTTGCTACATGTTTATTTTCTCACCTTGCTTGATCATCAGCACCCTTTGCATCATTCGCCATCTCCAAGTATTGTCCATTAATATCGGTTCTTTGATCCTCCTCCATAATCTTCTACCTTATCTGCAATTGATCTTCTTTTCTTGGCAAAATGATCACCCTCCTGTAATTAGTAGTAATCATGACCACAGTATCATCTGGAGAATTAAGAGGGTTAGGAAAAGTATAATAATGGAACACAGTAGCAGTAGGTGCTTCGTTGAGCATTGAGCTTTTGCCAGGAATAAGATAATATATAGGCCAGCAACGATGGAGCCGTTGCGGAAGGGTCAAGAGCACCAGAGGAGGGTACGAAGCCCAATGTGGAGCTACTCGTTTTGTAAAAAGCGAGAATTTTTCTCCTAAAGATCAGACTACTTTCAGGGATTAAGGCTAATAGCGTTGGGTTAGGGTGTGGAATACAGCGTCGAGCTACAGCTAAGCCTAAGAACGACCCCCAATGTTCAATGTCATGGCTACGATAAAATGCCGTTGGTCAATAGTATGATATTAGAGCTGTATTGCCGTGAGGGTTATAACCTATACGGATTGGATTATTGCTTTCTCACTTCCATTTGACCCTTCTTTTGCTTCCATGTAAGTGGATAAACCGGCCCATCGTCTTACTGTGTAAGGGTGGGGTGTTCCATAGGCCCTTCTTGTATCCAATTCGTATGGGAGGGTAACGTTACTATCATTAGGGTTAGGGTTAGGGTTTAGGGTTAGGGTTAGGGTTAGGGCTAGGGTTTAGGGTTAGGGTTAGGGTTAGGGTTAGGGTTAGGGTTAGGGTTAGGTTTTATCCTATAAGTGTAAGGTCTGTGCCAATTCCCAGCTTCTAACTCCTTCCGGTTGCCGAGTTATGCAACGTACTTTACAGTGCAAAAACTGAATGTCTGTTATCCCCAACATCGATTCATCTCAGTGTCGGCTGCATCGATGAGTTCCCCCGTCAGGCAATATAGGCTTCTATATCGCAACATTGCATCAACTCAAAATTGGGTATCATGATGATGCATGAGCTATATGTTGGGTACCACAACCGTGCAGCTAAGTGCACGTTAAGACGTCTTATATTACCGGGAATCGGACCGCATGATCTCGGTCATACCGGTCACATGTACCATACACCTCAAGAGGCGTAACATATGGAACCATATACCAAAATCACCCTAAAATCCTAACCGTAAACCTCAAACCCTGGCCTGAGCTGGACACAAATTATTTATATTAATTAGCCCTAACTCTAACCTTAACCCTAATCCTAACCTTATCCCTTATCCCTTAACCCTAACCCTAACCCTAACCTTACCCCCTAAAGAGTAAAAGCCCTTCAACATTTGTGGCAGTATAAGCCATTGGGTGCAACCTTCCCCATGTCGCTAACTCAAAAGGCTCTGGCATGTTTTCTGCTTCTACTTTCATATTTCAATATATGCATGGGTAGACACGTAGCGGAGACCCTCTCCTCCTTGGCTTTTGGGTGAGTATAAAAGAGAGGAAAAGAGCAATTAGTTTTCATTCTCGAATGTTGTTCTTCTCGTAGCTGCTACAACCGTATAAATGGCAGTGTGTTACTACCATTTATACATGTGCGTACCCCATATATTAGTCGTGGTGTTGGTGAAGTCGTTTATACTGTGCAACCAATTTTGGTTGCTTTGGTTGCTTGTGGGCTGGTAGAATGCACGTTAAGACGTTACAATGACTTTTGTCCGGCGTTTTCCAGCTTCGGGACACTTGCAGGCACAGTAGTGCGTAGTGGTTTTCAGTACACGTTAGACTCCCACAGAGTAGTAGTGCAAGACATCGTGGGTGTTTAAGGGTGGTTAGAGAATTAGGGGGTTGTGATTAAATTGTGGCTGTTGACACCCCAAAGCTACATGAGGCTTCTAATTATGGAGCCCGACCGCTTCCAACCCCTTTGTTACAGCAGAACATGTCGAATATATATTGCAGTATTGCTTTTTTTAAGAGGTAATTTGAAAGTAGCCTGACCCACTGATATAATACTAGGTCGTGCAACAAGCAGTACAAACCTCAGCCGGCATGGGAGCAGATAGCGGAGTTGAACCCTCAAGCTTGGCTGTGGATGGGTGATGCAGTGTACACTGAATCCCCGTGTACCCCACAACGACAGCTGGAGGCTCTCCAGCGCCAGATGCGTGTCCCCGAGTATGTAGAATTTTTGAAACGTGTTCCAGTGGTAGAGGGAGTGTGGGATGACCATGATCTTGGACCGAACGTGAGTCAAGGTTCACAACACTCCCCTACACTGCCTAGCATGAATCTAACTGACCAGAACTACACACCCTACAAACACTACTTATCGGCCTTTTGCTTTACCATAACCAGGATTGTGGGAGAACTGTATCGTATATGAGTGAAAGACGGGATAATTATCTAGATTTTCTTGGGGCCGATCCATCTGACCCCCGCAGATCACAGTCGTCATTGCATTTTACCCTGAGCTTTGGGTCTCCTCCAAGCCAAGTTAAAATTATAGTTCTTGATGTTAGATCACAGCGAGATCCGTATCCAACTGCAAATTTTGATAGTCCATTGTGGGGAAATGGCCATTTCAAAGCGTTTCTTCAGGTGGGCAGTCACCCCCTTTAGTTTTTATTGAGACCTCTATGAATTTTCACTTCACCGTACTGCTGTGCCCCATCCCTGATATTAGGTCTCAGGCCGTGTCATGTCGAGTTTATTTTGCATCTTTTCAGACTACAATGGAGATGTTTTGGGGGAGGAGCAGTGGCTCTGGCTGGAGCGAGAGCTGTCAAATAGCTCTGCAGCTGCACATATTATTGTTAGCAGTGTACAGGTGTGCTGCATTGAAGTGTCCGCCGCCTCATTTTTTTTTTGCCACTTTTTCAATTTGATGCTTCTCTTGATACTTTGTGATTGCGGGAAGAATTACTTGTCAAGGATTTGTTATTTTATTTTCAAGCGACTGAATGGATTGCATTCTAATTTTACTTTCCATGGCAATAGTCACAACCACTCATTTTGCAGCCTGAATCATTTTTGACTGAGTTGTATATCTTCATTTTTTTTTTACTACAGGTTTTCTCAGGCTCAATGGTTGCCGAGAACTGGGGTTTTTTCCCTAAAGCCAGAGACCGCCTGACGGATTTGTTATCTAAAACAAATCCACATGGAGTTATGTTTCTAAGCGGAGATGTCCATTTTGCTCAAGTTATCAATTCACGTTGTCGCAGCATAGGTATATTCTTAACAACCACCTGAACATTCTTCCTCTTTTCTTTGCAGTGTGAAGGGCAGCATTCATTCTTAGCACTAGAGAGAGAGATATATATATATATACTGCCTACGTGCGCTGACCTACTTGAATTCTGCTACTGCCAAAGTTCATCTTGCCTTGAAACAACCAACTGTAGTCTTACAATTCAGTGTTCTCTCCAAGGTGGCAACAATTCTTGTGCACTGGAGGTGACTTCATCTGGTTTAACTCATTGTTGTGCCGATAAGTTTGGACGGTGGATAACCAACCTTTTTGTGAGATTGTCATCTCATTTTAGCGGCAACCTTCACATAGGGAGAAACTGGGGATCAGTACAAATGAACTGGGAGACAGACGGAGGTGGAGAGTCATGTGAGAGGTGTGTGAATAATGAGAGGGTATGCAAGGGAGAGGCGATATTCTCTATTCACAATATTGATATGGGAGGGGAGACTATCCCTGAACTGAATACCAGGATTTCAACTTGTGATAGGTATTTTGACCACCGAGCAGTCGTCACCCTTTCAATCTTCTTACTTCTGACAGAATAGCGTCGTTTTCCAGGTGGAAAGAGCTTAATAATATCATCAGTCCCAACTGCTTTCTTAGTCCATTAGAAGGTATGTACGACGATTTGTGCTGCTAACTACTCTGACATTTCACTAGTAGTCCCCCGCGGCCTATAATTGGGTCTTTCCTGTACTCACTCAACTCCCCCCCACGCTAACAGGAAAGCATTGTAAAGGAATTCGATTACTTTTGTGGGGGCTGGTTTGGATTTTGCCCATTCTCATCTTGCGATATTTCATATCGTACAAACCCAGAAGGAATGCTGGATATAGACAGAAGAAAGGCTGGCACCTTGATTAGTGAATAATGGGATCAAGGGAATGCCCGCCACTCAATGATGTATAGATGTGTAAGTATAGTAGCCTTTGCTGTGAGATAGATATTTTCAGCGTTGTATATGAGTACACATGTTGACGACTTCAAGTGCATTTGGAGCCAATGAATCAGTTATATGTTGGACAAAGTCCCCCCCCCCCTCTGATTTTAGTGATAACACTAAAACTTGGTCATACTTAGAGCTATGGAGAGTTCCATTTTGGGGCTGATTTCTTGCAGTTTTACTGTGTTCAATCCAATATCCACGTGGAGCGTAGCTCTGACAACGCATGGAATTGCAAAATATGCACGAACTTGCTTACTGCTAAGAAATAAAACTAAAACCGATGCAGATTAATATAAAGCGTACCACACTTTGTGATGCAGCTGAATTTAGCAGCGAAACACATGGCAGCGCCCAGAGGAATTGACCCCTGCAATTGCCATCTTGGTTGGATGAGCTTCAACCAAGCTCTGAACTGATTGCATGGCTTCATCCTCCAATCTTGACACCATCTTAATACTCGTGGAAGTACTGCTGCTTTTCTTTTGTACTTTCATGAGATCAATTCCGTGTGGGGGCTTCTCCATGCTCCCACACAACAGTATCCCTTCCTTTTCAGTCTCGAACTTCGGGTCCCAGACAGCCTGAAACCGTGTCAACCACCTTCCCGTATGATTGTTGTGCGGGAGGCTGAGATAAAAAGAGAAGAGAAGAAAAACAATACAAACGGATTGGTCGTCGTCTGACAACAGACTCACAGAATATGCAGCACCAGAGACGTATATTTACATATCTACCTACTGGATATCCACTCCATGGCTTGCTTAGATGTAGATAATGACATATTTCGGCGGAATAAATAAATTCTATTGTCCAGGCAAGTTGTAGCCAACATTGTACCATCTCCAGGGGAGAACCAGGCAGAATTGACACTCCTTGGGTGAGTCAAACTGACTAAACTGCGTTTCATGGACCTAACATCCCTGTGGAAGTGAGATCAAGTATGGAAGAATCGATTACGTTGATGGTTTTTCTCTAGCAACGTAAGTATACGTCCACTAAAAAGCCCACCAAGGTAGAAGAAGAGACTCACCAAATAGAAGCCGTCTTATCAAGGCTGGAAAATGCGACGAGCCCATCATTTTCTCCTCCAGAGTGTACAGTGTTAATCTTTGCCTGGTGCACAGATTGAAAACCCCAGGCTTCCTCTCGTGACCTGAGCCATGAAAGGAGGTAAAGGATACTCAATTAAATGTAACAGGCTGGCTATTTATATTTAGACAGACCTCATGTCCACCCATTGGACATTCACGAACGAGTTCGTCAAGTACAGAATTGGGGCAGTGGATGAACAAGGTGCATGGCTATGAGTAGTACACACTCTATCACCGTCTCGAGAAAGGGATACCAACTGAAAGCCATTGCCTTCCCTTCCCTCCCCAAGCACAACCTTTCGTACAGTCCCATCATAACTAGTTGATAAAAGTCCCCTTCCTCCATCCACAAACTGCAGTCGGCATATAGGTCTAACGTGTGGACGAAAAGAAAAATGAATTATAATGGCCTCCTCTTCAGCTGAATTCTGCTCAAGCATAGTGCAGTAGAAGGTTATTTATTAGTCTATCGTTCATAATAAATCCTGGTGTGATAATAATTCACAGTGCACACATTCAAACCTGCTGAGCCGGAAATTCAGCTAGGCTAACTTCGCCTTCCTTGTCACCCACCGCAAGCAACCAGGACGTCGGGTGCCATGCTAGACTAAATCCTCGGGCTTTCACCAGTTTTATTCCATCTCCTACAAGTTTCATCTTGCCCATGCAGCGCGTCTATTGACATTGAGGTGGTATGTGGGGGTAAAATGGGCTTGTATTCGATTTTTCCACCATTAAAACACTATCAGATCTATTAGCACCATCTCACCCAGTTCAATGATGTTTTTTTTTCTATAGCACCATCATCTTTCAAGTCAAACGGCTGGTATTCCTCGTCTCCCAAAGGCTCCAGCGGCAAATACTCCTCTTCCATCCTCTCTCTCATTCTGTAAGGCGTCGACGTTAATAACGTGGACGACTCTGCGAGCTCTTGCATGTTGGTAGTTGATGCAGCTGGTTTCTCGTTTCTCAATCGTGCTGATTGACGTACAGGCTCTTTACGTAGGGCTTCCCAACCCTCTTTTAACTGTAAGGTATTGAGGGAAAGTGGATTGGGAGACAGTCGAATTCGTTCAATGTGTACACATACATTACAAATTACAAACTAGCAACAAACTATTTAAGACCGATTACGAGGATCAGAACGTTGACCTGAACAAGAATGTGTCATTATTGAAAGATATCAGATCAATTGGAGTAGCACAAGCTTTGTTACGCGGATCTGATCTACCCAGCAAAATGCACAGCCACCATCACAACCATTGCAGGCTATTTGTTCTGATATTTATATAAAAGAGACACCTTATGCTTTTTCCTCTTCTTCATCGCCACAGGAGGCTGCGAAGGCAACGGGAGTTTTGAAGACAGGTATTCCTGTTTGTGGATTGACTTGGCTCGAGCCTGGTTCACCATCGCTAAAATACTGGATCTTCTACCTTTGTCTGTGTACATCTTCCTAGCTAGAGCCTAACCTTCTTGATTGCTCTAGCATTCAAATACGAGTTCCCCTTGCCTCTAGAGGAAACTTGCGAAGTTACTCTGCTCGCTTAGGCGCTACTCTACTCTTGTAACATCCTAGCCAGTAACATCCTCTATACTATAAGTCGGTTTTGCTCTGGCAAAACCGACATAGTGTACCACGACCTACAGTGGTGTACTAACACTAATCCTAACCTTAATCTTAACCCTAATCCTAATCCTAACCCTAACCCTAATCTTAACCCTAGCCCTTATCGTAGCCCTAACCCCAACCCTGACCCTGATCCAATAACAAACGCCAAAAAAACAAAATACCAAATATAACCATGTGAACCTAATGTAGAGCCCTTCACAACCATAATAGCATTGACCAGCCATTTGGACAGCTATCTTAATATTAATACTCCAGGAGGAAAAGTGGAGTGGAGTCAGCGTCAACACGTTGCCCACCCGGTTCCATGACTTATGCTGACGTGTCACTACCATGAATATTCTAGTTTAATAATACGCAGAAGACTATGTGCGGCATATGGTGTGAACTGTTACCGGCAGTGGGGAAAGAAGCTCAACAACAAAACGCTCATTACCCTCCTGGAAATGGCATTAAACGGCGTGGCCCCGACAGCTTTGGTGAAATTGTGTTTCAAGCAGGTGCATTTCCTGGAACCTCCGCCTGTCTGATGATGGCTGCACTACTTACCATCATCACATTATATTCTGTTTTCTGTTCTTAATGCTGCGGTTAGGTGCCTTTCACCACCTCTATATGGCCTCCGGAGTGTTGCATATTCGTGGCAAAGAGATTTGTCATCAGCCCCATTTTGACGAGAGTTCAAACGTATTGCTTTGGAATGGCGAGGTTCATGGCACAACTCGAATTTTTTTTTAGCTAGTTTCTTGACATATCTAGCTGCTGATAAAGCCCTTACCGTGTTGTCGTGCGGACGCTCTGTTAGGTATTTGGGGGACCTTTGCTTCAGAGGATTAATTCTGAAGAGGTACTGAATGCCTATGCTGCAGACGCATTGTTTTCTTCTTCCTTCCATTTCATTGTTAAATTGCCCTTCAAACACCATTTCAGGCTGATACTGCAGCTATTCTCTTAGCTCTAGCAGAGGCATGTCATCATTTGTTCGCTGGTTCTTCTGACTTGTATCAACTATGCTCACAGCCCCCCTGACAAGAACAAGAAATTGACTCTTGTCCTTCAAGGCTTCTGACCTAATAGGTGCATAAATTTTCCCCTAATCATTCACATATGCACAGGCACGTGACCCGATTGGAGTTATGAGAGTCCTAACCGAGGAGATAAAAGGCCCTTGGGCTGTTATTTACTGGTAATGACCCTAATACTTTACACTTGCACATATTCAGGCCTGATGACTTGGAATCTGACATAAATGCTCCCTACCTGGGGTATACACGAGGTCTGAAATGCAGAAAACACTCTATGTTGGAAGGTAAGAATACGTATAGTATGCTTCAATCTGATGCAGTCGTAAAATTCTTTTAATTGCATATACTAATGTTGTTATATTGTTATTTTAAG
>PJEL010004925.1_pt1 | contig 10856 bp, 8 predicted proteins | sample 1853271 | NCBI WGS metagenome assembly PJEL01 (sample SAMN08108733, study PRJNA415343) | Invertebrate metagenome, whole genome shotgun sequencing project. | host: Globobulimina | place: Sweden: Gullmar Fjord | collected 2015-08 | reverse complement strand
GCTCGTTATCGATTGCACGAAGTTTCTCTAAAAACAATTCGTTAAACATTCGGGAAGGCTCTTCGAGGGCTATGTGAACGAGGGAAATCACGCGAGCTCCTTTCGGAGAAATTTTTGGTCTTCGATGGAACTCAAGGGTATTTATGCCAACAGGTGGTTATTTAGCTCTATAGGAGAGAGATTTTTTAAATAAATCCGAAATTTGAAGCACGAAATCCGAAACAGATAAGTACCCTTAAAAGCAGGGCACTTTTTTCAATACTCGCTTGACGGGTATAAACTCAGACTTCGAGTACGAAATAAAAATTCAACAATGTTTCAAACAAAAAAGAATCATCTTATGGGTTTTGTTTCGAACATTAGAATTTTAACAATTAGAGCTTGTTTCGTATTTCGGATTTAGTGCTTCGAATTTGCACCCATCAATCTATTTAATTAACTCTGGATTAATAAACTTCACCAACCCTGCTTCTTTGTAATACCTGAGCGCTCCCTTATGAATGGGTGCACTTAGTCCCTGCAGCATACTCTCCCTGGTCAGCACTGAATAGGCCGGGTGCAGTTTTTTGAAATCCTCCAGGTTGTCAAACACCTCCTTGGTAATGGCGTAGACTATCTTTTCGTCCAGCTTGCTGGAGGCGACAAAGGTGGCCTTGACGCCAATGGACTGAACGTCGGACTGGCTGGTGGCATTGGGATAGAACTTTGCCGGGATGACTGCCCTGGCATAATAGGAGTGCTTTTTCAAAAGGGCTTCGATGCCCAGGCCGGTGATGGGGATGATATTTACCTTGATACGGCCGGAGGTGGCCTCCTTGATATTGCCGTTCGGGTGGCCGACCGTGTAGAAGAAGGCGTCGATCTTCTGATCCTGCAGCAGGCTGGGGGCCTCGGCCGCCTTAACCTGTTCGGCGTTGATACTATCCAGGCTGACCCCGACAGCAGCCAGGACATCCTTGGAGTTCTGCAACTGGCCGGAGCCAGGGTTGCCGATATTGACCCGTTTGCCGGTCAGGCCCTGAACGTTTTTGACACCGCTTGCCGCTGTAGCGATAAGGGTTATGGACTCCGGATGGATGGAGAATACCGCCCGCAACTCCTTCTGGGGTCCTTTCTGAGCCCATTCGGCCAGGCCGTTATAGGCCTGGAACTGGCGGTCGGACTGGGCCACCCCGAATTCCAGGTCACCGCTTAACACCCCGTTTATATTGTAGACCGAGCCGGCGGTGGATTCGACGGTCGCCTTGATCCCGTATTCTTTGACTTTCTTGTTGAGCATCCGGCTGATGGCGCCGCCGGTGGGATAATAGACGCCGGTCACCCCGCCGGTGCCAATGGTGACAAAGGTCCTGGCAAATGCTTCAGATGCTAAAAATAGACCGAACAGCAAAATAATTATCAGAATAGTTGTTTTTTTCATGGTGTCCTCCGTGACAGGTGAAAAAATGTTAAAGGTTAATGGGTAAAGGATAAAGGAAAGGGGCCAAGGTTTCAAGGGGTTAAGGTTTCAAGGGTGAAAAAACATTTAAACCAAGAGGTTTCGAGTGGAAAGACAGGTAAAAGGTGAAGCGAATGATGCTGGTTACTGGATGATGGGTTCTGAGGAAAACTTAAAACTCAAAATCCAAAACTCAGAATTTAAAATTATTTTTTTAGCTGGTAGCTAAAAAATCATCGGCAGGGGACAAAGCGGATGACACCCAGTTTGTTGTTATATAACTCTTCCAGGGCATCAACCGTATAGTCAATATCCTCTTTGGTGGTGGAAGCCCCAAGGGAAAAACGCACCGTGCAGTGTGCCTCATCCTCGCTGAGCCCCAGGGCCAGGAGGGCGTGGGACGGATTCGCGTTGCCTGACTTGCAGGCCGAGCCGGCCGACAGGGAGATGCCTCTCTGGTCCAGGAGCAGGACCAGGGATTCACCACGGATGCCGGGCAGGGTGATGTTCAGCGTGTTGGGCAGGCTGGCGGTGCTGGAGCCGTTTTGTTGTACCCCGGGTATTTTTGCAAGGATTTTTTCTAATAGATAATCGCGTAAATCTCCTGTTTCTTTGAATAGCCCGCTTTGCAGCTTTTGGCCGGCCAGTTCGCAGGCCTTGCCAAAGCCGATGATGGCCGGCACGTTCTCGGTGCCGGAGCGGATGCCGAGCTCCTGGCCGCCGCCCTGAACCTGCGGCGCAATTTTGACTCCCTTCCTGATATACAGTCCACCGACCCCCTTGGGACCGTACATCTTATGTGCCGAGATGGAAAGCAGATCAATGTCCAGATCCTGCACATCCACATTGATCTTGCCCATACCCTGCACCGCATCGGTATGAAAGATCACGTTATTTTCCCTGGCAATCCCAGCCAGTTCCCTGATCGGCTGGATGGTGCCGAACTCGTTGTTGGCCAGCATGATGGAGATGAGCAGGGTATCTTTCCGGATGGCCCGGGCCAGTTCCTCGGGGTTGATCAGCCCCTGGCGGTCTACCGCCAGCCTGGTGACCGTAAAGCCCTGTTCTTCAAGGTCCCTGAATGGCTGCAGGGTGGCCGGATGTTCGATGGTGGTGGTGATCAGGTGGCCGGACTTGCTGCCCATGGCCTGCACTGTGCCCCTGATTGCCAGGTTGTTGGCCTCTGATCCACCGCTCGTAAAAATAATGCGCCGGGCGGTGCAGTTCAGCAGGGATGCCACCGAGCGCCGCGCTGCCTCTAAAGCCTTCCTGGCCCGGCTGCCGGCTGTATGGATGGAGGACGGGTTGCCGTAATCCTCCTGCAGATAGGGCAGCATTTTTTGTAATACCTCGGGGTCCACCGGCGTCGTGGCATTGTGATCGAGATACACTTTTCTTGTTACTGTCTGCGCTGCTGCGTTTACCAGGGCCTCGTTATGGTCAGCAGATTCCTGTACAGTTGGAATAATCCTGGATGCCCCTTCCTGCTGCTCGATCCTTTCCACATTACAGAGCAGCGACTTATAGATGGGAAAGCCGGAGATCGGGTCGTAATGGTCCAGGTCGGTGAGCTCGTTGACATTGCACTCCTGCCAGGATTTGGGCCCCAGGGGACCGCCGCCGCCCATGTTGGCATCAATGGCGCCCGGCACGATTGTATCGGTGACCAGAGCCCGGAATGTAACGGAACCGCGCCGGGTGCTGACCCGGACCCGGTCGTTGTCCTTAATGTTCCGTTCCGCAGCATCCCGGATGTTAATGGTGACCATGGGGTCGGGCTGCATGGCGCCAAGGCTCTTTACCCCGTGGTGCTGGCTGCGGAAGTCGTAATAGGTGCGGGCCCCGGAGTTAAACACCAGGGGAAAATCTTTTATCAGGTCCGGACTGGACTGCGGGCCTTCCAGGGGTTCGGTGTAGTTTGGCAGGGGATCGTAGCCGTGCTCGGCCAGGATTGACGAAGCTATCTCGAACTTATTGCTCGGCGTGTTGAACCCGGGTTTCCCGTCATTGCGCAAAAGTCCTTTCTGCCATTTCCTGTACTGCATCATGACCGGCTCCACCTGTACAGCGCCGCCACCCTTTCGTACCTCATCGACGGTAAAACCGGTATTTTCCAGGGCGCGCTCGAGGATCGCCTCTTCGGTCTGCGGGTACAGGTGGCCGTAGCCCAGCCGCTCGGCCAGTTCGGCGAGGATGAGGAAATCGTTCCTGGCCTCGCCCAGCGGCTCGATCAATTTTTCGCGGATCTTGAAGATCGGGCCGTAGCGCATGTACGATGTGGTCTCGTACTGGGTGGTGGCCGGCAGTACGATATCGGCATAGGCGGAATCCGCCGTCTGGTAGCGGTCGACAGTGACCAGGAAATCAAGTGCTGCCAGGGTCTTTTGCCAGATTGCCGGGTTGGGCCAGGCCGTGGTGATGGAACCGCCCAGGATGATCAGTCCCCTTATTTTATAGGGGATGGATTCAAGCACCGACTGCGGCAGAGCGATGGCATGGGATTCACCCCGGTAATCGGAATAGACCGGAAACCGGTCGCGGCCCAGCGCCTTTTTCATGTCAGGGTTTGATTGGAGATGTAAACGGTTCTGGGGAAAGACGTTCTCCCGCATGCGGATCAACAGGCCGCCCGGTACATCGAGCTGGCCGGCCAGCGCCCAGAGTGTGAAGACCGCCCGGATCGCCTGCACGCCGCTGTCGGAATATTCCAGGCCGGTGTACATGACCGGGGCAGCGCCGCGCGCATCGGCTATGGCGCGGGCCAGTTCGCGGATCTTTTCTTCAGGTACACCGGTGATATCGGCCGCCACCTCGGGTCTAAAATGTTGCACCAGCTGGCAGAGCTCCGGGAAACCCTTGGTCCAGTTTTCGGCAAAATCCTCGTCAAAGAGCTCCTCCTCCACCAGTACATTGATCATGGCCAGGGCCAGGGCGCCGTCCGTACCGGGCCTGATCGGGATCCATTCCGCGTTGGCGAGCCCGACGGTTTCGCTGCAGCGCGGGTCAATGACTACAACCCGGGCACCGCGCTCTTTTGCGCGGATGATCTGCTGCATGCTGAAGGGTGGCGAGTCGGTGGCCGGGTTGGCGCCCCAGATGACGATCAGTTCGGTGTTCTCCAGGTCGGTATCCATGGTCATGTACATCTCACCCATGGTGACGTGCGGCGCGATCATCGCAAAGGACACGTAGCACAGGGCGCCGACCCCCAGGGTGTTGGGCGACCCGAAGGGAAAGAGTACGCTGGAGGCGGACGAGACGACGACGCCGGCTGGCTGGAACAGGTCGCACAGGGCCATGTCAAAGGAACCGCGGCCCGTGTAGATGGCAGTGGATTCCGGCCCGTACCGGGCCTTGAAGCCGGTCAGTTTATCGACGATTATCTGAAAAGCATCGTCCCAACTGATCCGTTCAAATGTATGGGTTCCCTTGGGGCCGGTACGGCGCAGAGGGTACTTGAGGCGATTCGGGTCGTAGACAATGTCGGGGGAGTGTCTGCCGATCCGGCAGATGGTACCAAGCGGTACATCCGGCTGGGGCTCAACCTTTGTTAAGACGCCGTTTTCCAGGTGGGCGCGTATCCAGCAGCCGGCCGGACAGATGCCGCACAGGCCGTCTTTAATCTCATGGCCTGTTGCGACGCCGGGATTGCTGCTGCCATCCATTGATGTGCTACCCCTGCTTTTCCAGGAGCAGGAGACCGAACCAGTCCTGTTCGTCGGTATAGGTGCGCACCGGGTACAGGCCGTAGGAGGAAAGTTTTTCTATGACCTTGGGCAGCCGGAACTTGCGGCTGATCTCCAGCATGATCCTCTCACCCCTGGCAAATGAAAAGGACTGCTGCAGATCGGCCAGGGTGATCGTTTGATCGTCGAGGAATTCGATATAGATCTCGACCTGCTCCCTGGCCGGGTTAAAGAATGCTACGTGGGCGATCTTGTCGACATCGACGGCAGTGCCCAGTTCGCGGTTCATGCGGGTAAAATAATTCTTGGTAAACTGTTCGGTAATGCCTTTTTTGTCATTATAGGCAGTTTCCAGAATTCCAGTATCCTTTACCAGGTCGACGCCCAGCAGGAAATGATCGCCGACCTGCATATTATTGGAGATATCGGACCAGAAGATGTGTTCCTCGGCGGGGGTGAAATTGCCGATGGTGGAGCCCAGAAAGATGACCAGGGACGGCGAGGCGCAGCGGATCAGCGGGAACGAATCAGCGTAGGTGCCGTGGATACCGACCACCTGCACCTGGGGCCGCTGCAGGGTGATCGACCGGCCTGCATCTTTTAAGGCATTGGCGCTGATATCAATGGGTGTATAGCAGATATTGGCATAGCGGGACTGGTAGGCTGATAAAAGATAGCCTGTTTTGACCGAACTGCCGGAGCCGAGTTCGATCAGGGTGCATGGCCCGGTGAGGCTGCAGATCTCAGCCGCTTTTTTCTGCAGGATCCCTGCCTCGGTGCGGGTGGGATAGTATTCCGGCTGCGCGGTAATTCGTTCATAGAGTGAACTACCTGTTGCATCGTATAGAAAACGGCATTCCAGCACCGGCAGTGACTGGTTCAGGCCGTTGGCGACCGAGGCTGCAAAGTCGCGTACCGGGTCCTTGAGGCTGGATGCCTGCAGCACGATATTCTGATGCTTCTCCAGGGCATCATGGAAGCATTCGGTCAATCGCTGAAAATCGGAATAGGCGGCGTAGTGCATGGTTTTTTAAAAAAGGGTCCAAGGGTTCTAGGTGTCAAGGTTTCAAGGGTAAAAAACTTTAGTCACTTATTACTTTAGCTCACTTGTAACTTATTTATATGCAAGCTGTTTGAAATAATCGTGCCAGGTTATATGCTGGCGGCCAGCCACTGCTTCGTAATCCGATTGCACATCAAAGCTGCCGTCCCTGATCCCGGCATAAATGCCGCTGATAATGGTGCCAAGAAATTCTCCCAGTTCCGCGGTTCTTTCGTGTTTATAAGCTTCCACAGATAAAGATTCATACACCAGGGAGAGGTCAAAGGCTTTATTAAATAGATCGGTAAGCTGCTGCTGGGTGATGGGTTCGCCGGCCAGCACATAGGTCCTGTTGTTATGTTTTTCGTGCAGGGCCAGATTTGCATAGGCATGGGCGAGTTCACTTCTGGTTGTGTAGGCGCATTTGCCGTCAGCCGCACAATTGGATATCCTGCCGGCCTTGATATAGTTGTCCAGGTATTCCACATCCGGTTCGATGTAGAGGCCGTTCCTGCCGATGACCCATTGCAGGGTGCTCATCTTGATGTCCTCTTCGGTCTGACGGTTGCTGGCTACTATAGGAGAGAAGGTCGTGCCGCTACTTGCCCCCATAATACTGGTGTAGATTATTTTTGTAACCCCGGCATCTCTGGCCGCGTTAATGATAATTCTATGCTGGTCGATCCGTTTATCCGGCGGGTCCATGCCGGAGATTAATATGACAACTTCAATGTCTTTGAACGCCGCATCAAAATGACTTTTTTCGTTATAATCCCCCGGCCGGACCTCGACACCCAAGCCTGCAGCTTTAGCAGGGGTCCTGGCTAATCCGACAACCTGGTTGCTGGTAAGTTCCTGCAAGAGTTTCTGGATAATCTCAGAACCAAGTTTACCATTTGCCGCTGTAACCGCTATTTTCATGATGGGGCTCCATTTTAAAAAGAAATGATTCGAGGGGCCAAGGGTTTCAGGGTAAAAGATTAAAAACTCAAAATTTAAAATTAATCAGGTGCTGACCACTGTTTCTATCGTTACTCGACAATCTCGACGCCTTTCCAGAAGGCAACATAATCCGTGATCTCGGCGGCCGCCTCCTTGGGGGCCGGGTAATACCAGGCCGCATCCGGGTTGACCTGGTCGCCCACCTTGATGGTGTAATAGGATGCCTCGCCCTTCCACGGACAGGTGGTATGGGTACCGCTGTCCTGAAAATACTGGCGATCTAAAGAGTCAGGCGGGAAATAATGATTCCCCTCAATGATAATTGTTGCATCACTGTCCGCCAGTAAAGCTCCCTGCCATTTTGCCTGTGGCATACCGCACCTCCTGTTGAAGATCCGCATATGAAAATAAGAATGGATATTATTTACCCTAGCAATTCGGTGGAATATTTCAAGGGGAAAGGCGTGGGGCTCAGGGCACAGGGCAAAAGGCTGGAGATGAAAGGGGAAAGGTTTTTTAAGTGAAGATTGAAGAGTGAAGAGTGAAAAGATTTTTAAAAAGGGAAAGGATAAAGGTTTATCAGCCTACAAAATCACTGAACCCTGAGCCCTACTTAATCTTTATCTTCCTGATCAAAATAATCCACTTTTAAATAATTTTGGAAGTTTCATGATTTACACAAGGCGGTGTCATGCTTATATTCAAAAAACAAGAATGATTCTTAACCTGATTTTGCGTTTAATACGTGTTTGTAAAAACAATTGAATTGCAGATTGCAAAGGAGAGAGCCATGCACCAGACAATGAAAGCTTTAAAAAAGATGTTGGCATTTAGTCTCATGCTCCTCATGCCGGTATTTCTGTCGGCAAACTCCGGACTGGCCATGAACATGGAGTCCGGTCATGATATGTTTTCCCACCACCAGCACATAATGCTGAACCATGCACTGGGCATGACCCTGGAAGGATATAATATGGTCATGCTGGGCGATATGGGTATGGCCAAGGGGGTGGACAAACTATCGGTGGAACATGGCAACATGATGATCAAAAACGGCAAGGCGGTATGGACCGAAATTATGTCCGGCAAGGCCATGGTGGGCATGCACCATGAGGGCAAGGACCCGATGAAGGATCCGGCCATGGCGTATACCCATAAACTGGCAGAGAAGCAGCTGAAAGTTATTGATCTGCTTGGCAAGATGCCCAAGATGGAGATGGCACATGGGGCCGGTGGACACGGTATGAGTGTGCACCATCAGCACATCATGCTCAATCATGCCCTGAAGATGGCCCTGGAAGGGGCCAACAGTATTATGCTGGGCGATATGGGCATGGCCAAGGGTGTTGACGATATCTCTGTGGACCATGGCCGAATGATGTTGAAAAATGCGCGGGCTTTGTTTAATGACATTATGTCGGGTAAGAACATGATGAATATGCATATGGGCGGCACGACACCGGAAAGCGATGAATTGATGAAGTATACGCACCGGTTGGCCGAGGCCCAGTTGCAGGTTCTCACCCTGCTGGATGATATGCCGGCAGTAAATAAATGATCCATCCTGGAACAGGATTAATACAGGTGTGGGTTCTTTATTAATCTCATAGGGGAGGCAGGCTTATGGGCAAGGGAATGATTGTATTTTTTATGCTATTGCTGGCCGGTTGTGCCGCCAACAACCAGATGGTACAGCATGAGGATGCAGCAGCTGATCATCATCAAACTGATTTTGCCAAGCATTTTGAAGACTCCACCCTGCTTTTTACCGAACAAGGGCTGTTCGGTGTGGAGATGGTGATTCCGGATAAGAAGCTAAGCACAGGTATCAACGAGCTTGATCTCATTGTCCATGACAAGGAGCACGGTGATATTGAAGGTGCGACGGTGACCGTAACGCCGTGGATGCCGGAGATGGGGCATGGGGCTTTCTCAGCCACTGAAGTGACGGAGAAAGGCGGCGGATTGTACAGCATTGCCAACATCATCATGATCATGGGCGGCCATTGGGAGATGCGGGTCGATATAAAGAAAGGTGACCTGGAAGACAGGGTTGTGTTTGACTTCCCGTTTGTCCGCAGCCCGGAACCCTATGAATACATCAAGGTCAAAACACCGGCCGGCTACGATGCGGTGATCGGCAGCAAGAATCCCCTGGAAGAACTTGAATACGAGATGGTTGATACCCCGGAGGGACAGGTGAAGGTATTCAAGCTTACAGTCAAGGACATGGGCTTTGAGATATTTCCGGACAAGCCCATGATGGGTTGGGGCTTTAACGGTCTGATCCCAGGCCCGACCATCCGGGCTACCGAGGGCGAGCGTATCCGCATCATTGTAAAGAATGAGACCAATGACGGCGAGCATACCCTGCATATACACGGCCAGTCCAAACCGGTGATCATGGACGGAGTGCCTTTCCTGGGACAGAAGCCGATCAAGAAGGGTGAATCATATACCTATGAATTTACTGTTAAAAATATCGGTACTTCATGGTATCACTGCCATGTTGACAGTGCGCACCACGTTGATATGGGGATGCACGGCGCCTTTATTGTTGAGCCGAAAAAGGAGAAGCTGGCCTATGACAGGGAGTACATTATGATCCTCGATGAATGGCCTACTGCCCATGTGCATATGCACAGCGATCCGTCCCCGGAACCGGGCCTTGATGAGCACGGGGTCATGACCCTGCACGAAGAGTCGCCGCCCATGCATGAACACAAGGCCGAAGATGTACTGAAACGGGACTGGTATCCTGTAACCCATCCGGCCCACCAGGATGTGTATGACGGGTTTACGATCAATGGCCGATCCTTTCCGTTCACTGAACCGGTGATCGTCAAAAAAGGCGAGAAGGTGCGTATCCGGTATATCAATGTAGGTTACCAGCAGCATTTCATGCATACGCATTCCCACAGATTCACAGTGGTGGCACGGGACGGCAGCTATGTGGACGAGCCCCAGCTGATTGATACCATAGGAGTGGGGCCGGGCCAGCGCGTGGATATCATCTTAGAGGCTAACAACCCCGGCACCTGGCCGTTTCACTGCCACCGGCTGGACCATATTACCAACGAGCATATCTACCCCGGCGGCATGCTGACGTTTATTCATTATGAAGAATAATAAGGTGAAAGGCTGAAGGCTGAAGGCTGAACCCTGAACCCTGAACCCAAAATTAAAAAAGCCGAGCTGCCCGGGAGGGAACTCGGCTTTTTTGTTACCGGCTGGCACCGGCGCGATGGGCTTAGTTGCAATCAGAACGCCACAGACAGTTGTCCTGGCCGCAGGAACTTGCTGCTCCGGTTTGAAAACAGGGGGTGTTCCCCTCGGCAGTCTGGATCGTTCGAACCAGGTCCGCCTTTTTCCTCTTACCGGCTTTCAGCCCCATCTTCTTCGCAATACCTTGAATCTCTTTTACCGTCATGTCCGCAACCCTCCCTGGTTGTGTCTTTCTTCAATGGAAAAATAACCGTTCAAATTTAATGCATACGTAGATAAGTTTCCTTAAAAACAGGGTACAAGCTCCGACTTCGAAGTCTCACTTCGTTCCCTATCTACGATGCCGACAAATCTTATATAAAAAAGAATAATGCAAAATACATTTGTAGAAATTTACTGTCAATAGGAAATTTTTGTCCTGGCACTTAACTATTTTTATAAAAAATACAAGGCAAAAGGCGGCACACAGAACAAGCTGGCCCGCAAGCTGGGCATTACCCAGTCGTATGTTTCGGCAGTGCTG
>PJEL010004924.1_pt1 | contig 10858 bp, 10 predicted proteins | sample 1853271 | NCBI WGS metagenome assembly PJEL01 (sample SAMN08108733, study PRJNA415343) | Invertebrate metagenome, whole genome shotgun sequencing project. | host: Globobulimina | place: Sweden: Gullmar Fjord | collected 2015-08 | reverse complement strand
CTGATTTCTCCGTTTTCAACCATATTATTTGAGTAAAGAATTTACAAGTAATTTACTCCTCGCAGGTTACATGGCCCCGAAGCTTCTCTACAAGTTTTTCGCCAATTCCTTTCACGTTCTGAAGCTCTTCAATTGTCTTAAAATCACCATGCTTTGCACGATAAGCAACAATTGCTTTTGCTTTAGCTATTCCAATTCCTGGTAATTCATCAAGGGCTTCAACACCAGCTGTATTAACATTTAAGCTTGCAAAAGCAAAAGCCACAAACATAAAAACCATAACCAAAGACATCAATAATTTCTTCACAATTTCCTCCTTTTCTTCTCATATCACTTTTTAATTAGTCGCAATACAGGCCTCTGCATTTTGACACTCAGCCCACACGTAGAAATAATACCTGCTTTTTAACAGACAATTGCGACCAACAATACAACAAACTTAAGTAAATATCACTACAATAATGCTTATTATTGAAAATAAATAACAGAACAACAAGAGGTAAAATACAGCAGGAAATGCCGACAAAATGCAGATTAAATATGTACAGAAGTTAAACAAAAGCTCTCCTAAAAGAGCATTCACTCAAATATATCTTCTCGCATGCAGTTCGTCGCTCAACTACACTGGATTCCCGCTGACTACATGCGGGATGACGTGGCCAAGTATGAAGAAACTCCTTGAAATTGTCATCTCCGTGTGCTTTTAACAAAAAACTAGGGGGAGGTATTGCGGCCACTTTTAAAGATTTTTGAAATAGATTGAGCAAAGTACATATCCAGTAAAAATCAAAGTGTCTCTTCTATTTGTGCGAGGAAAACTTCCACTTCATCGAGTTGACCAAGAACATCATTACAAATAATTTCACTCTGAACCTGTTCATAGTCATGGGCCAGAAAATTTCTAAACCCTGCTATTCTGCCAAAAGTGTAGGCAAATTTCGGGTCAAGGACACCTGCGTCTCCGAGGATATCAAACGATTCATGGTAAGACTGTGGCAACCGCAATGATTTATATTTAATAACCAATTCAGCAAGAGCAATACAAGTATCTGCCATCAAATAAAGATAGTGCAGAAGAGCCCCGCGGTAAATCGGATCAACTGAAAATTTTTTATCACAATCAGGTTGGAGTTTTTTGACAAGTTTCATGTACTCACGAACTCTGCCTGTTTTTTGGATAATTCTTTCCCTCAAAATCCCATCTCCCTATGACGCTGGAACTTAAAGTCATATGCCTTGTGAATAGACTCGGCCTCGAAAAACATTCTACAATCGGGATCACTATCAAAAATCACTTTGCCTTCGCGGACAATTTGATCAAGCAACATAAGGTTTTCCATTTGGTTGACTACAACAAGATCAAGGTCGTCTCTATTCAGTCGCCGACAGCAATCCGCATGAATCAATAATTTGTCGCTAAAGCTAAAAGTAGAGGTATTGCTCACGTAAATCGCAAGATCAACATCACTCAAAGCAGACTGAGTTCCAATTGCGACAGAGCCAAAGAGGTAGGCAAAAACAATATGTTCCTGAAATTTTGTAAATACACAAGATAGCTTACTAGCAACTTCGTCAGATGTAAGCATAAAAAACTCAGTTTGAATTAAGTCTAGAGTTTAAAATTTGACTTTTTGATAAAATGCCGCGTCATATTGTGAAACCACTCTTTGCCTGGATCCCCACACTGTTACGTCGTTAATACCATGCGGGGACGACAACCAATCGATTTATTATAGCGGAATACTTGAAGGTTATATATCTCACCCACAAACAGCCGCCTAAGACATGATCGACTATGGCGCAATCATTCCCAACTGCCAATATCAGCATTTTTCCCATCGCCGCCACTTTGTCCATCAGCTCCATAGGAAAGGATATCAACATCACCATGCTCTCCGGGGTTTTGATAGACATAATCACTATCCCAAGGATCCTTGGGCACTCCCTTCCCTTTGGCGAGGTATGGCCCTTCCCACTTGTCACTGCCTGTACTTTGCACCAATGCTTCGAGACCATCTTGCCCAGAAGGATATTTCCCCACATCAAGCCTATAGGAGTCAAGCGCTGCCATCAACATATCAATCTGAGTTTTTGCAGTATTCTTTTTGGCTTTTTCAAGCTTACCAAACATTTTTGGGCCAACCAACGAGGCCAGCAGTCCAAGAATAACTATAACAATCATTATTTCAATAAGTGTGAATCCTCGATCTCTTTTCAACTCATCTTGCAAAAGAGCACCTTTGACAAATTTTTGAAGTATTTTTTTCATCACCACTCCATATCCAATCAACAAGAATTAATATTATTTTTTTTGAGCGAGAGTAATTACACCTCTAGCTCAGCACCCATCAACTTCACTCTACATCCAATAATTACAAGAAGTCACTATAAATAAAATGCCTAATTTATGCCAAACAAATCGATCATTCTGTTTTTAATGCTTTTTTTTACGATACCTGGCAACTGCCCGATTATGTTCTCTAAGATTATTAGAAAAGTAATGACTCCCATCTTCCTGTGCCACAAAATAAAGATAATTATCCTGGCCAGGTTTAACAACAGCTCCGATTGAAGCTCTTCCGGGATTACAAATTGGCCCAGGCGGAAGCCCTTTGTTGACATAGGTGTTATAAGGATTATGTGTGCGAAGGTCTTTCCGTGACAAGGGCCTGCCAAATTTTCGCAGACCGTATACCACCGTGGGATCAGCTTGCAATTTCATTCCCTTACGCAAGCGATGAAGAAATACCTGCGCCACTTTTGACCGCTCACCTGCCAATCCCGTTTCCTTTTCAATTATAGAGGCAAGGGTGAGTAACTGATGGACATCCAAAGAAACACGCTTCTTTTTAATATTCTCCCCGCTGACAGCATCCACCTTTTCTTCACTGAAAGAACATTTAATATCAAGAAGACTATTTGACTCAACTTGATTGCATTCTTCTGCCAGAACCTGACGAAGACGGTCAGACATTCTTCTCACAACGCTTCGCAAGCTCTCTCCTTTCTGAAAAAAATAGGTATCTGGAAACAAATATCCTTCCAGGCTTTCAACCTGCAACCCAAGTTCCTTCTGGATAAAATCTTCATCTTGTAACAAAGTAAGAATATCTTGAGCCTTCCCCCACTCTTGCTCTCCCAAAACTTCAGCGATCTGAAAAGTATTCAACCCTTCAGCAATGGTAAAAGACCGTGAAACCGTCTTGCCCTCTTCTAGATCAAGCAATATGTCATAGGGAGTCTGCCTGGCCAAAAACACATACTCGCCCGCCTTTAAACGATGAGCAACTCCCATATATTTTGCAAGCAAAATGAAACGAATATCATCAACTAGGACACCGACCTCTACCAATTCTTTTTTGATCTGGTTAAAACCGGTCTTGGGGGGGATATAGACTTGGGCGTGGGTCTTGGTAGTTTTTGGGCCCGGCGTAGTGGCATAAGACCAAAGCCAGGCGGCTCCACTTGCGGAAGCTACAAAAATAACCACAAAAAAACAGGCGATCACTACCGGCCAAAAACGCTGTCCCTTTTTTTCAGGTTCAGGTTCTTCTTGCAATGTTGAGGGCCGTAAAAGGTCTGTTTCCATGGGAGAAAAAAATCATCCAAAAGTAATACTTAAAATTTTATCCATATGCTTAACAGGGATAAATTTCATTTTAGCCCGAAGATCCTTTGGCACTTCAACCAGATCTTTTTTGTTCTCATCAGGAATGATCACCGTTTTAATACCGGCACGCAATGCTGCCAATGCCTTTTCACGCAAGCCACCAATAGGGAGCACCCTACCACGAAGAGTAATTTCACCTGTCATGGCCATTCCAGGCAGCACCTGTTTTCTGGACAATGCTGAGTATAATGCCGTTGCCATGGTAACCCCAGCTGAAGGACCATCTTTCGGGATGGCTCCCGCTGGAACGTGGATATGAATGTCAATTTCATCAAAATAGGTATCTGGCAGCTTTAATTCTACCAGCTTCGTCCGACAAAAGCTTAAAGCAGCCTGCGCTGACTCCTTCATTACATCTCCAAGCTGCCCGGTCAAGGTGATCCCTCCCTTACCTTTCAAGATAGAGACTTCGATGTATAATATTTCACCACCCACTTCGGTCCACGCAAGCCCCGTAGCAATTCCTGGTTGATCAATAATATCGAGTTCAGTCTCAGGTAAAAACCGCGGGGGGCCTAAATGGGTTGCAAGAGTACGATCTGATATAACATATGGCCCTCGGCCTCCTTCTGCTATACGACGGGCTACTTTCCGGCACACCTTACCAATCTCGCGCTCCAAATTACGCAGGCCCGCCTCTCTTGTGTAATGAGTTATTATTTTCTGTAAAATTCCATCGGCAATCTTTAAGTTCTTTTCTGTAATTCCATTTTCCTTGATCTGACGCGGCAAGAGATATCGCTTAACGATTTCCATCTTTTCTTCCAGTGTGTATCCAGAAAGTCGGATGACCTCCATTCTGTCTAAAAGCGGAGTTGGAATGGTATCTGTTACATTGGCTGTGACGATAAACAAAACCTTGGACAGATCACATGGCAAATTCAAATAATGATCAGAAAACTCAAAATTCTGCTCAGGGTCAAGCACCTCAAGCAGAGCAGAAGACGGGTCTCCTCGGTAATCTGATCCGACCTTATCCACCTCGTCCATCATAAAAACCGGATTATTAGAACCAGCTGTTTTCAAACCTTGAATAATTCGTCCTGGCATTGCTCCAATGTAAGTACGCCTATGCCCACGTATCTCTGCTTCATCATGCATACCGCCAAGAGATAATCTATAAAATTTCCGCCCCATTGCCCTGGCAATGGATTGGCCGAGAGAAGTTTTCCCTACCCCTGGTGGACCAACAAAACAAAGAATTGGTCCTTTGGTGGTCTTGTTGAGCTTGCGAACAGCTAAAAATTCAAGAATTCTCTCTTTAACCTTCCCCAACCCATAATGATCATCATCAAGGACTTTCTTTGCCTCCTTTAAATCCAACTTATCCGTGGTCCCCCGCTTCCAGGGCACATCCACGATCCAATCCAGATAAGTCCGCACAATTGTGGCCTCAGATGCCTCAGGATGCATCATCTCAAAACGCTTTAACTGTTTCAAGGCCTCTTTACGAACCGGTGGCGGCATCCGCATCTTGGTCAATTTTTTCCGTAACTCTTCGATTTCCTCTGAGCGATCATCCACATCACCAAGTTCTTTTTTCAGAGCATGCATCTGCTCACGCAGGTAATATTCCCGCTGGCTTTTGCTCATCTCCTCCTTGGCAACATTTTCAATCTTTGCCTGCATGGTGGATACTTCAAGCTCTTTATGGAGAAAATCCGCCACAATCTTCAACCGCTCGACAGAATCAAAGGTCTCTAGCACCTCTTGCGACTCCGTAGCCTTAAGTCGTAAATTTGAAACAACAAGATCTGCCAGACGCCCTGGATCTTCAATGTTATTCAAAATAACCATCAGATCAGAAGACATTACACCCTTTAACGAAAAAATCTTTTCCGTATTCTCGCGCACACTGCGCATCAAAGCCTCGGTCTTTAGGTCAACCTTTTCAAGCTCTTCATCTTTGATCACAGTTATTTTTGAAACAAAATAAGGATCATCCTGAATAATCTCATCTATCTTCGCCTTGCTTAATGCCTGCACCAGTACTTTTAAACGGCCATCAGGCAATTTCAGTGTCCGCATTACCATGCTAACCATCCCTACACGGTAGACATCATCCGAGCCAGGCTCATCAACATTTGCATCTTTCTGGGTCACCAGAAGAAGAAGTTTATCCTTCATCATCGCCTCATTAATTGCTGCAATTGAGGCCGGCCTCCCAACAAAAAGCGGAATAATCATATAGTTAAAAACAACCACGTCCCGGACTGCCATCATCGGCAATTCTTCAGGTATTTCTAATCCATCCAGATCAAAAAAATCACTTATTCCCGTGGTTAATGTATCATTGTAATCCACTGACTTCCTCCAATATGTATGTAATGGGCTAATATTGTACAACAGCCCCAATTTTTTTATTCGCTCTGTAACTTTTCCAAATCATAAAATAGTGCCTGGCCATAAATGGCCTTTTTCTCCGATCTCTGCGTCACATCGAAATTTAAAAATGCTCACATATGCCTAATATTGCTGTGCTTTTTAATTTTCACTGTTCCTTGACATTGAAGAAAAATTCTCATCCTGGACAGACACTAAATAGCGGCACCCAAAAAAGCTCATAAAATGACACGAAATAGAGCCACCAGATGCCTTTTTGATTGATGCACACTAAACATCATGGAAATTGAAGTCAATACGCTACGGTGATTTATTTACCGTAAAAACCACGGCAAACATTCACCATTTGAAGCCGATCAATCATTGGTTCATCATATCGTAACACGTTAGCCCGCGTATTTCACAAGTCGAGGCGCCGGACAGGCAAAGGTTAAGGCATTTTGCAATACTTTAGTATGCGAAACGCCTTAACCTGCGGACTATACGGATGCATCGGCTTGCCCGTAAGGGCGAATAGATTTTAAAAATATTTAGCTGTCATATAGCACAAGCTGTAAATTTAAGACCATTATGTTTGCTGTGTTTTTTTTACAAAAACAGGTAGTTAGGTTGAAAGCCAAACAATGTTCGTGAAATATGCGGGTTAGTGGCTATATCAGGTTCAATACAAAGGAATAATAAGCTTCCTTTCAGGTATAGGGGAATTATCTTGAACAAATTATAATTTTCACCCATATATGAGTATTCAAAGTTGAGAGCACAAATTTCACCCAGACAAACTGAATACAAACCAACCAAAAAGAAAACAACTTATGCTGACAACAAAATCCTTTTTTGAATTGAATAATTTCGACCACCCGGGCCTCTTTGCTGAGGGCTATGTTTGGGACACTCTCAAGCACCTTAAAACCTACATCAACGACCAGGTATTTACAGACCTTACAACTCTACCACTTAACACTCCCCTACCTGACACCATTGTACTTTATGAAAATGAAATACTTACCTGCGCAGGACTGGAAATAGAACTTGGTGACGCCACTAAAGGAAAACTGATTGTTACAAAGGATAAAAAACCACTAGAAGGTGCTTCGGTGGTAATGGCAGGCACTGTTCTTTGCGGCACCCAAATTCACATCGGGAAAGGAGTGCTAATTGAGGCTGGTGCCTTGATCAAATCACCAACCATAATAGGCGATTATACTGAAGTTAGACAAGGGGCCTATCTCAGAGGATATTGCTTGACAGGCAAACGCTGTGTCATCGGTCATGTTACAGAGGTTAAACATTCCATCTTCTTAAACGATGCAAAAGCCGGTCATTTTGCTTATCTGGGAGACAGTATACTAGGTAATAATGTCAATATGGGTGCGGGCACTAAATTAGCCAATTTACGTTTTACTGGTGGAGATGTTCCCATCCGCTGTGCCAAAGAAGGACTTATATCCACAGGACTTAGAAAATTAGGCGCCATCCTTGCTGATCAAACCCAAACAGGCTGCAACTCTGTAACAAATCCCGGAGTTCTTTTAGGAAAAAGATCCATGGTCATGCCCAACACGACAGTCCCTTCGGGGTATCATCCCCCCAATTCATTGATTAGGGGGTAAGTGGTCTTTTAGATTTTAAATTGTGGATTGCAGACTTAGGTCTGGGGCCATCTCCTCAGCCCTTACCAAGAAAATCATACATACCAAAAATAAATTCAGCCATTACACCTATGGTAAGATATATTCTCACAACCCTGTCCCATAAAAGTTTTTGCCCGGATGTTCTTTGCAAAAAAGTGACCAGTAGAATGGTTCCCCCCATACATATGGGAGCAACTTTTAATATTTGCAATAAGGTTTCAACGGCAGTTTTAAGTGAGTCTTCAGGGAAATAGCGAAAACTAAACAATACATAGACAACTATCAAAACAATGAGGGACAACACTTCTCTTTTTTTCATAATTTGGGATCAGTTAGTTAAGTCATAAAAGAAAAAATATTCGGGTAAATCTTCATGGGCTAGACCAATTTCATTACCCAACAAAAGTAATATGGTTATTGTGTATGCGATTAAAAAACAGCGGCGTATCATCTGTACATTCGCATCACTAGCTTAATCAGACAAGGTCTTAAAAAAAATACAAGGTAAACAGCATGCAGATATCAAGCTTTATTCTCCCAACAACTATTCCCCAAAAGGGTGCCCTTCGTCAACTGCTACTTTTTTTTGATGAAATTGTCATGTATGCCCCAGCGGAAGACTGCATTGATCCAAAAAACAAAATCATTGACGGCCTGCGTCACTATGCCCCAATACCTTTTGGTAGTGAGTTAGACAAGTTCCAACAACTCATTGCCAACATACTAAAGAGCCCGGCAGAGTATTACGGAGGTGGAATTTCAGCCCTTTCATCAAAACTAACAACGGACCTCGATGAATCTGCGGTCTGGCGCTTAATCAACCATCTAAGCCCAGAAAATGCCGCAACAAACAAAGAAGACGAAACTCGCTTTCAAGCACGCCTGCTGCTGAAACTATCAGAAGTATTGAAAGAGAAAGGGGATAGAATTGATTTGGATCTGCACTCCATTGAAAGCCGTTCAGATACCCTTATGTCAAAACTAAGAGGAGAAGATTCTGACCGAGAGGAACGAAAAGATAAAATCATACAAGGAATTAAACCCGCCACCAGTGACCCAAGATTGCTTAAAGCCTGGTCATATCTCTACATTACAGAGCTTGAACAAAAAACAAGCCCAAACGATCCCACTACTCCTTGGTTAATAAGCCCATCTTTGGAGGATTTTGAATACATTTCCGACCATGCATCATCTCTGCTCAATGATAGCCCGAAAAGACTCTTTTCTCTGGAACTCCCCAGCTCCTCCATAAACGACCTTTCAGACGATGAGTATAAAAAACTACGCAATAAATTCTTGGCAACAAACCTTACCAGAGAGCCAATTTTAGAAACCCTATGGCAAGCAGCTCAAACTGGGAAATTTCCCCTTGGAGAACAATTCAATGATCACCTAAAGGACTGGGGAAATGCAATTTTTTCTCATCACAATAACCACCAGCCTTTTTCCACCCTTGAATTCTATCTCCTACCGGCATCACTTCCTGAAATTTTTTGCCGAATCACTAAAACAAGCCTTCCCCAAACAACCATCACCTACCCGGCCCATGGCATCGCTGCAATATTTAGGAATCCTCAACTTTGATCTTGTAGGGATTTATCACTAAAACTGGGCAGTGGGCCGACTTCACCACCTGCTCTGCGACACTGCCAAACAGAATTCGTTCAAGCCCTTTGTAACCGTGGGTCCCCATCACAATCATGCCAACCTTTTCTTCTTCAGCAAAAGCAACAATCTCCTCTCCTACATCGCCAGAAATCACTTTCCAGTCATTGGCAATATCAACGTTAAGGTTCTCTGCAAGAAAATCTATCATCTTTCTCTCTGAGCTTTCCAACATTTCATCATGAAATTGCGCAATGGGCATATGCGGCACAAAAAAACCTGAATAGTCCTCCAGGCTTTGAACAACAAAAAGAATCTTTAAGTGCGCTTCAAACCTTATAGCAACATTTATCGCCTCCTGTAAAATTTTCACAGAATTCTCTGAAAAATCAACCGGCACCAAAACTGATTGGACATTTTTCAACATAGCTACGCCTCCTATTTTTCATTTATCTCGTTGTTTATTCCCCCTTTACTATAATGGTAGCATTGCACCATTTCCATAGTCAAGCAGACTATGCTCGTCTGCACTAATCTCAAACGATTATTGCCACCCTTAACAAAGCAATCCGGTCATATAAATTTTCCTGCAACAAAAACACTTCAAAGCTCAACAATTTTAAGGTACATTGCCGCCTGATAACTTCCTGAAAATCGAAAAAATATCTCAATACATTTAAAGGACACCTCTTGCATTCTCTTGCTGCGGGCATTGCAAACATTTTCGAAACAGATGGCATTATATCCCAATCCCTTCCGGGCTATGAATTACGTCCTGGCCAGATTGAAATGGCCGCAGCTGTCAGCCAAACATTAGACACCGACTCATACGCCTGGCAACCAGAAAATTCGATCGATACGAACAAAGCCCAAATGCTTGCAGTTGAAGCTGAAACTGGCATTGGTAAAACCCTAGCCTACCTTGTGCCAGCCTGTCTTAGTGGTCAGAAGATAGTAATTTCTACTGGCACCTTAAATTTACAAGAGCAGATACTAAACAAAGAAATCCCCTTTATTAAAGAACATATCCAGCCAGAGATTAAGGCCATTTGTGTAAAAGGCCGCCAAAACTACGCCTGCTTGTACCGCTGCAATCAATTTTTATCGACTCCACAAATGCATTTTTTTTCTGACAACACGGAAATAGAACTGCTGCAAGAATGGTTGTCTTATACTGAGAACGGTGATCGAGCAGAACTTCCATGGCTTCCAGATAACTCAAGCCTATGGGAAATGATAGCATCATCCACCAACAAGTGCCTGGGGGCAAAATGCCCTGATTTCGCTTCTTGTTTTATTACCAAACTAAGAAAAAAAGCCGCAGCATCTCAGATAATAATCGTTAATCACCACCTGTTCTTTTCTGACCTGGGGATCCGACGTTTTGGTCATGCCGAAGTCTTACCTCGGTATCAATCTGTCATCTTTGACGAAGCCCATCATATCGAAAATATTGCAACCAGATATTTCGGTACAAGTTTTAGCCATTATCAACTTCTTGACCTTGTTAAAGATATAGAAAACATGGCCCAAGAATCCCTGGACAAAAAAAACAAAAAGAAGACTGTTCAGATAGCTCGCAACCTAGCGACTCAAGCTACCATCTTTT